>OLVX01002166.1_pt1 | contig 14830 bp, 16 predicted proteins | sample 1673271 | NCBI WGS metagenome assembly OLVX01 (sample SAMEA3178939, study PRJEB25190) | human gut metagenome | biome: human gut; feature: human-associated habitat; material: faeces | place: Austria | collected 2013
CTGCCCGGCTGGCACTGCGATATCACTGCCGCCCGCAAGTGGGAGGATCTGCCCCAGGAAGCCCGCGATTACGTTGAGTATCTGGAAAAGGCTATTGGCTGCAAGATCACCTACATCTCCGTGGGTGCCGAGCGTGAGGCCTACATCCACCACAACGTCTGATCCGCGCCACAGAACCCGCCGCATTGAAAAGGAAACGTGACTATGTTTGATATCATCACGGACAGCGCCTGTGACCTGACCCCTGAGACGGCCGCAACGCTGAATATTGAGATCATCCCCTTCTATGTCTCGCTGGACGGTGAGCACTACCGCAAGGAAGGCAAGGAGATCGCCGTGCGCGATTTCTACCAGTTCATGGTAGATAACCCCGCGGCCTACCCCAAGACCAGCCTGCCTTCTCTGGAGGATTTTGAAACCGCCTTCCGGGCCCATGCCGAGGCGGGCCGCCCGGTGCTCTGCATCTGCTTTACCAGCAAGATGAGCGGCTGCGTGGGCAGTGCCCGCAACGCCCGGGAGCTGGTGCTGGAGGATTTCCCCGATGCTAAGATCGAGGTCATTGACAGCACCGCCGCCACCGTGACCGAATCCATCGTGGTGGAAAACGCGGTGGCCATGCGGGATGCAGGCTGTACGCTGGACGAAGCCGTGACCTGGCTGGAAGCGGAAAAGATCACCAACCAGATCTTCTTCACGGTGGGCAACCTGGACTACCTCATCAAGGGCGGGCGCATCGGCAAAGTCACGGGCCGTGCCGCCAACATTCTGGGCATCAAGCCCATGATCCTGTTCAAGGAGGGCGAGATCTTCTCCGCTGGTGTGGCCCGCGGCCGCCAGAAGAGCTTTGAGAAGGCCCTCGACCTGCTGATGACCTATCTGGCCGAACACAACGGCACGCCCGATGACTACTGCATCACGGTGGGCTACGGCTACGATGCCGACGAGGGCAAGCGGCTCTGGATGCAGACCCGCGCCGCCCTGCGCGCCAAGTACCCCGCCTGCGAGTGCAATGTGGTCCTGCTGCAGATCGGCTGCACCATTGCCGTGCACACCGGCCCCTATGCGTTGGGCATGGGCGTGATGCGGCGGTGGAAAAAACAGTAACTCCCTCAGTCGCCTCCGGCGACAGCTCCCTCTAGGAGGGAGCCTTACGGCAGCGAAAAGCCTCTCTCTGAGAGGGAGGTGGCATTGCGTCAGCAATGACGGAGGGAGTTCCCACATAGTAAAAAAGAAGCCCCGACAAATGTCGGGGCTTCTTTTTGTTTTTCAGCCTTGATTTTTACGATGCACGATCACAGAAGACGGTGACACGGGTCTTGCCGCCGTAGGTGCAGGTGTACAGCACCAGGGCGTAGCCGCTGTGTTCCACTTCCTCCACACTGTGGGGGTCAAGCACTTCGACCTTGTTCACGACGTACTCATTCACGATGCCGTCCATATCGGTGAAGGTGACGCTGTCCCCCGCTGTGAGGGAGGTCAGCTTGCCGAAATGGCTCTCGTAGTTGTGCGCCGCAATGACCAGATCATCGGTGCGGGAAGAGCCGAACTGGCGGCAGGGGGCGATCTTCAGGCGGGGGTAGCTCCACTCGCTCATCACCGGCAGATCAATGCCGATGGCGGGAATGGAGATCTCACCCACATATTCGTTGCCGTCGACCTCCACCACCGGGAGTTCGGGGTCCAAGGGGCCGCTCTCTGCCTCCGGTTCCGGGGTCTCCACCTTCTGCTGAAGGTCGGCCACCACGGTCTGGGCCTCGGCACCGGCGTGGGCATCCTCGTAGCGGTTGTAGGCGTACAGGCCGCCCGCCGCCAGCAGGAGCACCACACCCAGCACGATGCAGACAAGCCCGGGGGATACTTTACGCATTCTTTTCACGTTTCTTGCTGCGCTCCATCAGGTAGGCACCCACGGCCACCAGCACCAGGCCGCTTGCCGTCAGAACAGGTATGGGCCAGTTCAGCTGACCGGTCTGGATCAGTTTGGGGCCTTCGGCCGGGCGGCTTCCTCCCCGCCAAAACCGGCAAATTCGTCGTCAGGATAGGATGCCTCGCCGTCATCTACGGGCCGGGAGGCCTCTTGATTAACCTGAGGATCGATCAGACCCTCCGTTGCAAACACCGGCACAAGGCAGGTGCAGATGACCGCAAGCGCCAGACAAAGCGCAAAAACGCGCTTCACCAGCCTATCTTTTTTTCCGTGATGATTTTTCCGCACAGTGGAGCCCTCCCTGCATCATAGTATTTTTGGCAAAACCGGAGGAAAAGATATTCAACTTTTGTCGTTTTTCTTTCCCTTGGCAGGTTATTTTTACCAGACAAACCCATTGTCGTAATTATAGCATGTATATCCAGTATTTTCAATAGTGAAATTTTATTTTCCCTTCCCCTTTTCAGACAAAATATTCTGCGATATACAGCACGTTATGAACCGCCGTAATATATTGCGGGGAGTAGCGCAGTCTAACTTATCCGCACCGCCCGCCGCATTGATATATCGCGCAGTTTTGTGTTGTACATTCGCAGTTTCACTCTCTATAATACATGAAACGCAGATTCCTTTCACTTTTTTTCGAGATTTTTTGAAAAAAGTTTTCGGACGCCCAAAATTGTTGCTCATCGAACCGGGGCCCCATTCAGACAGGCTGAAAATGCAGGCGCTAGTAGCGCAGCTCGTCGAGGAGCGCCTCTCGCTCGTTGGGAAGCTCGTCGCCGATGACGGCGGCCAGGAGCCCGCGCAGCACCATCCCCACGCCGGGCCCCGGCTCGATGCCGCGCTCGCGCATGACGTCGGCGCCTCCCACCTTGAGGTCGGCGATGGTGCAGACGCTCCCCCGGGCGATCTCCGCCCTCAGGACGCGGCTCATGGCGTCGAGCTCGACCGCATACCCCATGCAGTCGGGCGCCTTGCCCACAGCGTCAGCGCGCTTGAGGTCGATGAGGGCGTGCGCAAGGGCTTCTCCCCGCCCGGGGCACTTCTCCTCGAGCTTGGCAAGCATATGGCGGATCGAGCGGACGGTCGGGTGGATGGGGAGGTCGTGGAGACGCACTATGGCCTGGGCCTCGCGTGCCGTCGCGCGGTCAATGGCGAGCCGGCCCATAACCGAGCCCGCGACGCGCGCGCCCTCCTCGGGGTGGCCGAAGAAATGGCCGCGCCCGCCTTCGTCCACGCTCCACGTGGAGGGCTTGGCGACGTCGTGGAGAAGGGCAGCCCACCTGAGCGCTCGCGGCGCCATGCCGCCCGTGAACTCCTCCACGCCCGCGCAGACGCGCGCGGTGTGCTCAAGCACGTCGTAGGCGTGGTAGGGACTCTTTTGGTCGAAGCCTCGCATGGGGGCGAGCTCGGGAATGGCCGCGCTCATGACGTCGAACTCGTGGCGAAGCGCCCAGGCGACGCGGCCGGAGGCGAGGATGCCGTCCATCTCCTGGCCCACGCGCTCGCTCGCTATGCCCCCGAGCTCGGGCGCGCAGGCAGTGAGCGCCTCCTGCGTGGCGGGGTCGATGGCAAAGCCGAGGCGGCACGCGAAGCGCACGGCGCGCAGGACGCGCAGGGCGTCCTCCTCGAAGCGGCGGCGCGGCTCCCCCACCGCGCGGATCACGCCGCGAAGGAGGTCTTCCCGGCCGCCATAGGGGTCAAGAAGCCCGCGGTACGGGTGGTAGGCGATCGCGTTCACGGTGAAGTCGCGGCGGGCGAGGTCCTCGCGCACGTCCTCGACGAAGCGGACCTCGTCGGGGTGGCGCATGTCGGAGTAAGCGCCCTCGACGCGGTAGGTGGTCGTCTCCACGGGCAGGCCGTCCACGACGGCGGTCACCGTGCCGTGCTGCGTGCCCGTCTCGTGCACCTCGACGCCGGCGGCGCGCAGGGCACGGGCGGTCTTTTGCCACGGGGCGGAGGTCGTGACGTCAACGTCGTGGCCCGAGCCGCCGAGGAGCGCGTCGCGGACGAAGCCGCCGACGACCCACGCCTCGTATCCCGCTTCCTCGAGCACGTCAACGACGCGCAGGGCGTAGGCGGGGACGTCGATCGCGCAGGTTTGGTCTGTCACGCTGTTCTCCTCAGGTAGGCTGCCAGTCGAGTATAGCCCGGCGGCGCGGGGCCCGAGGCCCTTGGCTCGGCACAAAAAAGAGGGCCCACCGACAGTGGGTCCTCTCTCAGCTCATATGTATAAGGACTTAGAGCTTGGTGACGTTGGAAGCCTGGAGCTTGCCGTTCTGGCCGGTCGTGATGTCGAACTGGACAGCCTGGCCCTCGTCCAGGGTCTTGAAGCCGTCCATCTGAATCTCGGAGTAGTGGACGAACAGGTCGTCGCCGTCCTCACGAGAGATGAAGCCGTAACCCTTGTCCGGGTTGAACCACTTAACAGTACCCTGTGCCATGTCGTGCCTTTCGTTCTTAGCCCCGCGGGGCCAAATGCTGCGCCCGGGTGGGACGCGTTACCTTGCGGCGGAATCGCCACTTGTCTAGGATACCCCGAAAACGCCGAGAAATGACCGACAATCCGCTCGGAGCCGTTTTGAGGCCGATGGGGGCATTGCTCGCCGCGCGTCGAGCAGACCGCCTACAAAACGTCCACGAGCACCGATTTAGCAGACTCGTGGACGCGTTCTGGAGAGCCGTATGCCCTTGCGCTACGCCTGCTTCGGCTCCGTCGGCTTGAAGACGCGGCCGACGCGCTTCAAGAACTTGGGCGGGCCCTCGTTCTTAAGGGTAGTGCCCGTCATCTTGACGAGGTGCGCCCACCAGGCGGGGTAGTTGATCTTGGGCTTGGGCAGGCCCATAACGTCGCAGTAGAACTTCTTGCGGTGGGGTGCGATGTCGTCAATCGAGAGGACGAGCTCGGGGTCCATCTCGTGGAAGCACTTGGTCACGCGCTCGCGGACGTGCGGGTTGTCCCAGCCGTCGTCGTGGATGGCGCCGAAGCTGTAATTGATCCCTCGCTGGCAGTGGGCGCGCAGGATGCGCTTATCGGTGATGCCGAGGCGCTCGATGATGGCGAGCATGTCCTCCCAGCGGTCGAAGGGGCGCACGATGGCCTCGACCGTCTTGTGGTTGAGCGTCGAGCCCTCGAGGTCGGAGCGGTAGTTGTAGTAGGGCTTGTCGAGATAGACGATGGCCTTGGCCTGGCACATGGTCTCGATGAGGAAGGGGTTGTCGGCCCAGCCGGCGCCCGGGTACTCGGGGAAGCGGATGCCCTTCTCGTCAAGGAAGCCCTTGCGGTAGATGGCCGACCAGATTGAGGGGTGCTGCGAGATGAGCTTGGGCTCCTCGCCCACCGTGATCGGGCGCGCGGAGGTCTTGATCTCGCCCTGCATGGTGGAGGGGAACGGCGCCTCGCGGTCGGGGTCGTCCCAGTAGCGGATGTCGGTCCAGGGGGTCTTTACGATGTCGAGGGTCTCGGCGAAGGAGTCCGCGAACGCGAGCATGTCGGCGTACATGCCGGCGTCGATCCAGTCGTCGGGCTCGACGATGGAGATCCAGTCTCCCTTGGCCATGCGAAGGCCCATGTTGCAGCCCTGCCCGTAGCCGCCGTTGGCCTTGTCGACCATGACGACGCGCGGGTCGGCCGCGGCGTGGGCGCGGATGATGTCGGGGCTGCCGTCGGTCGAGCCGTCGTTGATGCACAGGATCTCGAGGTTCTTGTGCGTCTGGGCCTCGATCGACTTGAGGCACTGGTCGAGGTACTTCTCGACGTTGTAGATGGGGACGATGACCGAGACGAGGGACTTGGAGTCGCCGTGCATGCTGTGACCTCCATGGATAAATGAGCATTAGCCCATCAATAATAGCCCATGTGAGGAGCGGCCGTGCGGCGCTGGGGCCGCGCGGCTGCATCGGGTCCTTAAAGGAAAAGCTGGTAGGCGTAGCGAGGCGCGTTCGGGTCGCCGTCGATGTAGATCGTGCCGGCCAACGAGAAGCCCATGTCCTCGATCACCTTGCGCATGCGCGTGTTCTCCTCGTGGGTGTCGATGCGAACCTCGGCAAAGCCGCGTGCGCGAGCTTCCTCGATGAGGCGCTCGATGAAGCGGCGGGCAACGCGGCGGCCGCGGTACTCGGGCGAGACGGCCACGCGGTGGATGGCGGCGTAGGAGCCCTCGCCGCGCGTCTCCCAAGCGCCGTCGATGCGGGTGTAGGCGGGGTCGGGCGCCGGCATGAGGGCGGCCGTCGCGGCAACCTCGTCGCAGACGGTGAAGACGCGGCCCCAGCCCTGGAGGATGTCGGACGCGACGGCGTTCGGGCAGGGGCCCGCGCCGTTCTGCCACTGGTCGACGCCCTCGGCGGCAAGGAGCTCGCGGCCGGTCTCGATGATGGCGACGATGGCGGGGATATCGTCCACCAATGCGGGGCGCATATCGCAATCGGCGGCGCTGAGCTGCTGGTTGTTCACACTCTCGGTCATTGGTCCTCTTTTCAGGGGGGTGGGCGCACGCCCAAGGAAAAAACAGTGCGAGGCGGGCCTATGAGCCGGGTTCTGTCGTGGGCGGCCATTTATCTACGACCAACGTTACCGTTGGCCTCTAGCGCGCAACCCGAGCGCGGTGCGGGCCACACCATGGCGCTCCTATTTGCGTTTGCTCCGGATGGGGCTTGCCAAGCCGCCGTGTTGCCACGACGCTGGTGGTCTCTTACACCACCGTTTCAGCTTTTCCCTTTACGTCCGGCGAACCGTCCGTAGGTGGGAGTCTTCTTTTCTGCGGCGCTTTCCGTCGGGTTACCCCGCCTGGCCGTTAGCCAGCATCCTGCCCTGTGGAGCCCGGACTTTCCTCATGCGCGATTGCTCGCGCCCGCGGTCGCCTGGCCCACCTCGCAGGCGAGATTCTACCATCACGATGAGGGGGGCGTGAATCATCCCGTGTTCGCGCGCGGGCACAAGACACATAATTGCTACAATAATTCGGTTGCAAACGCCGCGGCCTTGCGCTGCGCACACCCGAAAGGTCGCCCCATTGAGCCTGCTCGAAGGAATCCTGACCGTCAACTGCCGGCCGGACAACATCGCCGTCAGCGGCGCGGAAGACTCGATCTTCTCTCCCGCAACAGGTCGCGTCATCGAGCTTTCGCAGGTAAAGGACCCCGTTTTCTCTTCCGGCATGCTCGGCGAGGGTTTGGCGGTGGAGCCTGAGGGCGACGTCGCGTACTCCCCCGTCTCGGGCACCGTCGAGGCTGTGGTGAACAGCAAGCACGCCGTTTCGATCAAGGCGGACTCGGGCGCGGAGGTGCTGCTCCATGTGGGGGTGGACACCGTTAACCTGCGGGGACGTGGATTTCACCTGTATGCTGGGAAGGGAGAGCGGGTCTGCGCCGGCGAGGCGCTCATCTCGTTTGACGGCGGCCTTATCCGCAAATCCGGGCTCGACGACACCGTGATCGTGACGGTGACGAATCCCGAGGAGTTCGGCAGGGTAGGGCGCGCCTGCGGGTCGACGGTGCGCGCCGGCGAGGCGCTGCTCGTGCCCGGGAGCGCGAGCTAGGATGGGCGAGGCTTCGTACCTGACGCTTCGCGGCGGCGAGGAGTTCGTCGGCGAGTTCGAGGACAGGCGCAGCCGCTTCATCGCGCAGCTTCGGCAGGTCTCGGGAGAGGCGGAGGCCGACGCCTTCATAGCCGAGGTCCGCTCGCGCCACCACGACGCGCGCCACAATGTGCCGGCCTGGATCCTGGCCGACGGGCGCGAGCGCTGCTCGGACGACGGCGAGCCGAGCCGCACATCCGGGATGCCCGTGCTCGAGGTCCTGCGCGGCGAGGGGCTGAAGGACGTCTGCTGCGTGGTCACGCGCTACTTCGGCGGGACGCTGCTCGGGCCGGGAGGCCTCGTGCGCGCCTATACGGCCGCGGCCCAGGAGGCCGTCGCGGACGCCCGCGAACGCGGGGGCATCGTCGAGATGACGCTCGTGACCGAGGTCGTCGTCCAGCTCCCCTATGCGCTCTACGACCGCGTGGGCAGGCTCGCGTCGGATGCCGGCGGCAAGGTTAAGGATCAGCTGTTCCTCGAGGACGTCCAGATCACGCTCGTGTTCCGCGCAGGCGAGGAGGCCCCGTTCATCGACGCCGTGCACGAGCTCGCCTGCGGCGAGGACCTGTGCCGAGCGGGCGAGCCACGCTTCGCCGAGTTCTAGTTCCTGGGCCCAAGCCGCTTGCCTGGGTTTTGGGGCCGCCTGCGAAGCTTCCGGATAGCTGTCGGAATGCTTTCCGTGAGAGCGTTGACTTGCCGTATCGTGGCGCAACGTCTTAGTTATTCATTATTTTATTAATTGCTGCCCAATTTGGAGCGGGCAACGCGGCGCGAGAATCTGTACGCTGCGGCACATGGATACCTGCATCTGCGACATATCGGCATTGCGCTTCTGGGACACACCGCCGCTCGCGACGGCGATCATGTGCTCCGGCCCCGAGGACGCTCGCGCCCTCGGGTTCTCCAGCGCTGAGCAGATGGAAGCCGTCCGGCGATCGATCCTCGAGCAAAGCGAGCTTTACGCGCTTTGCTCCAAAGGCGGGAGGCGGTGGAACGCCGCGAGCGACCATTCGATGAACCTCAGAGAGATCGCTCCCCTGCTCGCAGCAGGCCTCGATTCGCCGATCCACGTCCTTGCCCGCACGCAGAGTGAGCGCCACAACTCGGAACTCGTAACACCCGCCCTCTGGACCTCAGAGATACCTCCCGGAGCGTTCATTCAAATCACGGAGTCGGTTCGCGTCGCCACGCCCGAGTTCGCGCTCCTGCAACTCGCGAAGCGCCTCGGGCTGAATAAATGCCTGCTCATCGCTTCGGGGCTGTGCGGGACCTATGCGGAGTATCGGGCGCCAGGAGCCTTGGAGCGACACCTTGTCCATGCCTCGCAGGAAGGAGGCTGGAGGCCGTATCTTATAGGCGGCAAGCTCCAGACGTTGTGGCAACGCGAGCCGCTGGCCACGCCTGACTCGATCCAAAGGATGGCGACGCTCGCGAGCCATGCGCGGGGAGCCGGAAAGCTCGCCCGGGTCTCCGAGCTCGTGTTCCCCGGGGCAGCCTCGCCGTTCGAGTCGAAGGCCGGGTTGATCCTGGGCTTACCGATGGGGCTTGGCGGCTACGGCCATGAGGGCATGACCCATAACAAGCAGGTGCTGCTTCGGGTGGGGTCGCAGCGGCTCTCCGAGAAACGGTGCTGTTTCTGCGACCTGTACTGGGAAGAGGGCGTCGACGTCGAGTGCCAGAGCCGAATGGCCCACGAAAACGAGTCCAGCTTCCTTTCGGACTCGGAGCGCGCGGCGGCGCTCCTGAATGAGGGCATAGCCGTGCTGCCGCTCACCTATGCGCAGCTTTCCGACCGCTCCCGGCTTGACGAGTTCGCCCAAGTCCTCGCAAAACTGCGCGGCATCGCCCAAAAATCGAGCAGCAACCGTCAGCTTCAGAAAGCCGACGCCCTCTTTAACGACCTTTTGAGACCTTTCTGACGCCGTCCGCCGCCAAAACGGCCTTAGTGGGTGAACAAAACACGGTACCGGCAGGTATCCAGCCTAACGTCAGACGCAAAACCGCAGGTAGACGCGCTGACCGAATTTGGGCTACTCAACCAAGTGCCGTTTTGTTCACCCACTAAGGCATTTATGGCTCAGCGAGGGGGCGTCCTAGGCGTAATTCGCGCGCAGGGTCTCCGTGAGCTGCATGTTTGCGTTGTAATCGACGGGGACCACGACGTGCTGGGCACGTCCTCGTTCGCGAAGGCCCGCTCGAGCGTCGGGATGAAGTCCTCGGTGGACTCGACGCGATACCCGTGGCAATGCATGGACTCGGCGTAGGCCTTGAAGTCGGGGTTCGTGAACTCGACGCCGAACACGTCGCCGAGCTGCTCCTCCTTCCACTTGATGAGCCCGTAGTGCGAGTCCTCCCAAATCAACGTGACGAAGGGCACATGCTCGCGCACCGCCGTCTCGAGCTCCTGGGAGTTCATCATGAAGCCGCCGTCTCCGCAGACGGCAAGAACACGGCGCTCGGGGTGGAGCAGCTTGGCCGCGAAGGCGCCCGGGACCGCGAAGCCCATCGACGCAAAGCCGTTGGATATGAGGCAAGTCTTCGGCTCGTAGCAGGGATACTCGCGGCCGATCCAGATCTTGTGCGCTCCAACGTCAGAGACAAGGATGTCGGAGCGCCCGAGGACCTTGCGGATGTCGGAGATCAAGCGGCCGGGCCTCATCGGGAACGCGTCGTCGCGGCCCTGCTCCTCGAGCTCGCCGTGCAGGCGGGCCCCCACGGCGAGCATCGCCTCCGGCTCGGGCATCTTGTCGCGGCGGGCAGTCCGCAGGATCTGGTAGATGCTGTCGGAAAGGTCGCCGATGACCTCGGCGTCAGGGTCGTACTCCTGATTGACGTCGGCGGGCAGGGCCGCGATGTTAACGATCCGCATGTCATCGTGGGTATGCCACTTCTTCGGCGCGCACTCGACGAGGTCGTAGCCTATGCCTATGACGAGGTCGGCCATGTCGAAGGCGTCGATGATGTAATCATGCTGCGGGATTCCCACGACGCCCAGCCGATACTTGTTGTCGCACGGGATGATGCCCTTGCCCATCATCGTCTGGACCACTGGAATGTGAAGGCGCCCTGCCATGGTGGTCACCGCCTGCGCGGCGTCGCCGCGGACGGCGCCTGCGCCGGCGAGGATCACGGGGTTCTTCGCCTCGGAGATCATCATCGCGGCGGCGGCCACGCTCGCCGGGTCGGCATAGAGCGCCGGTGCCTGCTGCCGATGGAGCGGCCTGGCCGGGCTCGCCATGTGCGCGACGTTCTTCGGCAGGTCGATGTGGGTGGCACCGGGCTTGCCGCTCTCGGCGTACTTGAAGGCGAGCCGGCAGATCTCCGAGATCGTGTCCGGCCTCATGACGACCTTCGACCGCTTGGTTATGGGGCTGAACATGGCCGAGAGGTCGAGGTACTGGTGACTCGTGAACTGCATGAGCTCGCTGGAGACCTGCCCCGTGATGGCGACGAGCGGCGCGCCGTCGAGGAACGCGTCGGCCACGCCGGTGACGAGGTTCGTCGCGCCCGGCCCGAGCGTCGCTAGGCAGACGCCGGCGCGCCCGGTCAGGCGGCCGTAGACGTCAGCCATGAAGGCCGCACCCTGCTCGTGGCGCGTCGGGATGAAGCGGATCCCCGCCTCCTTGATAGCGAACATAAGGTCGAGGTTTTCCTCGCCGGGAATGCCGAAGATGACCTCGACCCCCTCCGCCTTTAGGCAATCGACGAGGACCTGCGCGGTGGTTTTAACCCCTTGAGCTGCGGACATATGATTATCTCCCTACGAGTAGGCAAATTCCCCGCACAGGGTAGCACCCGTTGCGAGACAGACTCGCAACGGGTGCGTTTCGTGCGCGTTAGGCGAAGGCTGCGACTTTGCTTCGGCCTTGCCCGAAGCAAAGAAGCTCCGGCTACCTATAGCTCTTCCGCAGGATGTCGAGCACGTCGTCGTGCGAGAGCGGCGCCGGGTCGTGCGCATAGAGCGCACCGTTGGTGGCAAGGCCGTTGGCGGCGATCGCGTCGAGCTCGACCTCGCCGAACAGCACGCGCGCCTTGGAGATGAAGTTGTACGAATCGGACATGCCGGCTCCCCCCGTTGCGTTTGACATCAGGCTAAAGGTACCCCCTATGAATTGCGAAAGGCACCGCCATCGCGCTTATCTCGCCTAGAATTAACCATCGGCACAGGCACTCGGCAGGCCTCGCAACGGAGCGCGGGTGGACATCGGAAAGCGACCACATAAAGTAGCCCTCGTCTGCATCGAGGGCGGAAACGAGGGCGCGGCCCTCGGGCTTGTGCTCGACGACATGGCCGCCGCCGGGCCCGTCTACGAGTGGCTCTGCCACGTGAAGGAGCCCGTCGAGTTCGCACGCCTCGACCCCTCAGACGCAAACGCCCTCTCCACCTGTGACTCGTTCGTCATTGCCTTCGCGGGAAAGAAGGGCGCCGAGGCGAGCGCCCTTGCCTTCCCCATCCCGGCCGGCTCCCCGCGCTACGCCGTCTGCGACCGTACGCCCGCGCACCCCGGCTGGTCGGGCGCGCTTGTGGTCGACGACCTCGACGGCGTCGCCCGCCTCATGCGCAGACCCCGCCTCGGCCACGCGCGCCGCCCGTTCTCGGAAGCATGCGACAGCTTCCTGCTCGCCGTCCGCACCGGCTCCGGCTTCGGCGTCGAGCACGCCCGCGGACATCGCTTCTGAGGCCAGTCCCGCTCCTCCACCCGCAAACCGCCACATAGCTGCTCGATGCCGTGCCGCGCCGCCCGGCGACGTGTCATACTTGACCACGTGAAGAAAGGAAGTTAGCCATGTATGACAACGATTACGTGCCCGGCCGCAACGACCCCTGCTGGTGCGGCTCCGGCAAGAAGTACAAGAAGTGCCACGCCCGCATGGACGAGCAGCTCGACCGCCTAGCCACCGCCGGCGAGGAGGTCATGCCCCGCGGCCTGCTCAAGACCGCCGAGGACATCGAGGGCATCAAGCGCTCCGCCGCCATCAACGTCGGCGTGCTCGACTACGTCGCCGAGAACATCCGCGCCGGCGTGACCACCGCCCAGATCGACCAGTGGATCCACGACTACACCGTCGACCACGGCGGCATCCCCGCCGACCTCAACTACGAGGGCTACCCCAAGAGCGTCTGCACGAGCATCAACGACGTCGTCTGCCACGGCATCCCCTCCGACGATGACGTCCTGCGCGACGGCGACATCGTCAACATCGACTGCTCCACCATCCTCGACGGCTACTTCTCGGACTCCAGCCGCATGTTCTGCATCGGCGAGGTCTCCGACGAGCGCCGCCGCCTCGTGGAGGTCACCCGCGAGTCCGTCCAGGCCGGCCTCGCGGCCGTCAAGCCCTGGGGTCACCTCGGCGACATGTCCCACGCCGTCCAGAGCTGCGTCGAGGCCGCCGGCTTCAACGTGGTCCGCGAGTTCGGCGGCCACGGCATCGGCCTCGAGTTCCACGAGGACCCCTTCGTCGGCTTCGTCGGCGAGCCCGGCGAGGGCCCCGTGCTCGTCCCCGGCATGTGCTTCACCATCGAGCCCATGGTCAACGCCGGCGCGCCGCAGATCACGATGAACGACCCCAACGGCTGGACCGTGCGCACCGCCGACGGCTCCGACTCCGCCCAGTGGGAGGTCCAGCTCGTGGTCACCGAGGACGGCTACGAGCTCCTGAGCTGGTAGGGCCCCGCGATCCGACGCCGGACCCCGCACCATATGAACGGCAAGAAGGCCCGGCCCTTCTTGCCGTTTTTCATTACCATGGGCATAGGCGCGCAGGGGGATGCACGCACGCACAGAGAGAGGACTTGCCATGAAGGTCATGCTCGTCAACGGAAGCCCGCACAAGGACGGCTGCACGAACCGCGCGCTCGAGGAGGTCGCGGCCACGCTTCGCGAGGAGGGCATCGACGCCGAGGTCTTCTGGATCGGCGGCAAGCCGGTGGGCGGCTGCATGGGCTGCGGAGGCTGCCAGAAGCTCGGCCGCTGCGTCTACGACGACGCCGTCAACGACTTCCGCCAGAAGGCCGCAGAGGCCGACGGCTTCGTGTTCGGCGCCCCCGTCCACTACGCCCACGCCGCGGGGTCGCTCCTCGGCTTCATGGACAGGCTCTTCTTCTCGGGGTCGGCCGACCTCGCCCACAAACCGGCGGCCGCCGTGTGCTCCGCCCGCCGCGGCGGCACCACCGCGAGCTTCGACGACATAAACAAGTTCTTCACCATCAACCAGATGCCCGTGGTGAGCGCCCATTACTGGAACAACGTCCACGGGACGTGCGCGGAGGACGTCGAGCGCGACGAGGAGGGCCTGGGCAATCTGCGCGCCCTCGGCCGCAACATGGCATGGCTCCTCCGCTGCATCGATGCCGGCCGGGCGGCTGGCATCGAGCCGCCCGTTGATGAGGACTACCCGAGGACGAACTTCATCCGCTAGCCCCGCCACAACCAAAACACGCTGGAAAGAAGGACACCCATGCCCCTCATCGACGACGTCCGGGCCTTTGCCCCCGGCTGCGACCAGGAAACCGTCGATCGCGAGCTCATCCTGCGGCGCCTGGAGGAGGACCCGGGCGTCTGGGGCCGCGAGTCGCCCACGCACCTGACCACCTCCGCGTGGGCGGTCGATGAGCGCGGCGAGCGGGTCCTGCTCGTGTACCACAAGATCTACGACAGCTGGAGCTGGGTGGGCGGGCACGCCGACGGCGAGCGCGACCTCGCGGCCGTCGCCCTGCGCGAGCTCGAGGAAGAGACAGGCGTCGCCGGCGCGCGCGTCGTGGCGGCGCAGGGCGAAAGCCCCCTCCTCTCGCTGGAGGCGCTGCCAGTGGCGGGCCACGTGCGCCGCGGAGCCTGGGTGCCGTCGCACACGCACCTCAACGTGACCTACCTCGTGGTCGCCGACGCCGAGACGCCCCTGCGCGTCGCGCCCGACGAGAACTCGGGCGTGCGCTGGGCGCCGCTCAACGACATTCGCCGCCTCTCGACCGAGGCGTGGATGTGCGAGCACGTCTACGAGAAGCTCATCGGGCGGACACGCGCGCTTCTTTGCAAGTAGATCGGCGACGCGAGGCGGCCGAGAAAAACTAACTCCCACAGGCGCCGGCAGTCCGATCAGAGGTGCGAGCAGTAGATGTCCTTGCCGTCGCGGAACAACTGATAGTACTGCATCGTGGCGAAGTCGGACCGGGCCTTGTCGGTCGCCTCGACGCCGGAGTCGACGCCCGGGAGGTGCCACGAGGCCTCGGCATCCTCGTAGCAGGCGGCGCTGATCTCGGGCAGCACGCGACGAAGCTCGAGGTGCGCCTTCTGGAAATCGGTCAGGGGCGCTCCGATCTTCT
>OLVX01002169.1_pt1 | contig 14824 bp, 4 predicted proteins | sample 1673271 | NCBI WGS metagenome assembly OLVX01 (sample SAMEA3178939, study PRJEB25190) | human gut metagenome | biome: human gut; feature: human-associated habitat; material: faeces | place: Austria | collected 2013
TGCTGGTGGCCGTCGTCTCCTTTGCAGCGGCGGTGGTCATCACCGCGCTGTGCTTCCGGCTCAGAAACAGAGAAAACCAGAAAAAAGGCGGGGCGGACAAACCGAACCGACACGAACAGGAGGAGAAAAGCCAATGAAAAAACGAATACTTAGCATACTGCTCGTCTGCTGCATGGTGCTGACCATGCTGCCGACAGCGGCGTTTGCAGCGGTGAGCGATTCGCTGGGCAACACACCCAAGGAAAATCAGGCGATTTTGGAGCAGCTCTCCGCCCTGACCGGCGGCAGCAGCGACCAGGTGCTTTCCATGCTGAACGCTTTGGGGCTGCTGGATGAAGACGGCAATTTCAAGGTGGATCAAACCATCACGCTGGACGGCCGGGTGTTGACACTGGCGGCTGTCATGGAGCTGCTGGAAAATCCCGCCACGGATCTCACCCGCATAGCCGACGTGGATGGGACTCCGGTGGCGCTGGGCGATTTGAAGACCATGATCCAAATCGAACAGGAGCTGCAGCGGATCAAGGACACCTATTTCTCCGGCAGGGAGTTTGCCGGGGAAGCACTGGAGAATCTCAATAGTCTGATGGAGCAGCTGGAGCTGCAGGGCATCAGCTTGCGGTATTCCGCCTTTGCCACAAAGCCTGAGGGCGTTGAGACGGTGGATATGAGCGGCATGATGAGCCAAACGCTGGGGAATCTCGCAAACAACACCTGGAACTCCGGGCCTTTTACTGTATACAGAGGAAAACCGGCCGGCTTTTCCTACCGCATTCAAAAAGGCCAGCTCAGCGATTATATCACCAGTGTGGAGGTCTCGATAGGCGAGACGAGTGAGGTCGTCGAGCAAAGCGACGGGTCCTACAAGCTGACCTATGACGTAGGCTCAACTTTCAGTTTAGGTGGTTGTAAAATCACTGTCAAGGTTCAAACCAAAGGAGGGAACCCAGCCTGGCTCGAGAATTCTTATTCCTATGGCGACCTGCTGGGGATGATTGAATTTTACGATGCGGAAAATCTGGTGTTCTATGACGGCGCCAGCTATGCCGACCACTGTCAGCTCAAGCTAATAAAGACGGTTGGCGTCCCCACAATACAAACATCAATGACCGCACCGGACTATGAGGAAAGATACGAAAGCACAACCACAATACAGGGGGATATGTATATTCCTTTGCTGGCAGATGAATACAATGCCCTCGGTGCCAATAATCCGGACTTCGTTGCGTTAAGCGATACCATCAGAATTCTGGATGGCGCTCGCAACTCGGTGCTTCCCGTCGGCTCCGACCCATTTTATCAACCATACCAAATCGACGCCAGCATCGAGTTTAACTGGAGTACCAGCGTAGCTGCCTATACTGGCCCTGCGCCGTATGGCTGGTATAAAAACCAGCCCTTTGCCCCGTTCTATCTGACGGAGTACAAGTTCAATGGAAGCACTCTGGATCTCAGCGGCGACAGAACGAGAGCGCTGGGCTGTACGATTAACAAGGGCGAAACGGTCAACATCTCCCTGCAGTCTACCACGCAAAACAGAGGGGATCAGCGGTACTGGCTGCCCTTCCGACTGTATATGAAAAGTGTACAGGGCGAAATCCAAAATTCCTGGGCCACCACCAAGAACAGCAACGTCACCGCCAGGCTGGTGGACACGGACGCCCCCACCATTCAAAGCGTCACGGCCACGGCGGGAACCTATGCCAGCGGACAGCACGTGCCCATCACAGTTACCTTTAGCGAGTTCGTGGATCTTAGAAACGCCAGCGTGACCATCAACGGCAAAGAGTATAGCGCCGCTGAACTTTCCATGAACAACTACGGTGTCACGGCAATGCTCTGGTACCCAGTGCAGGATACAGATGCCACCACGGTCACCGTCAATGGTATGACCGGCGTGAAAGATGTTTTCGATCATACGCTGGATACCACACACTATCTAAGCGAGCCGATTACCGGCGTTGCGCTGGAGAGCGTCTTGATGCGCAACGCCCCCACCGCACTGACCGCCGACTACGACAACGGCAATGCATCGTTCACGATGAACGCCAACATGGCGCAGGTCTACAAGACCGTATACAGCGATTATCACACCCCGGAAGGCACAGAGCCGAAGGAAGCCCCTTTCCGCCTCGAACTGAGGGACAACTCCGCGGATGAACCAATCCATCTGCAGGTCTATCTGGACACAGAGAAGGAAGCCTTCACCATTAGCGACTATGCAATCGCACCCGCAGCTTACACCCGCACCTATACGGTGACGCTGCAGGCCAACGAGGGCACGAAAGACTCTCCTAACTGGGTGAATGTTCTTCCCCTGACCCGGCAGTTCACGGTGGCAAAGAAAGTTTCCGCGCACACGGTAAACGTCGTCCCGGAAACGAATGACGCCGACTATACGATTTCCCTCGCCGATTCCGCCCGCCCCACGCTTCAGGCCAAGGTTTTGGGGAAAAACGGTGAGCAGGCCAGCTACACCACCGGTAAATGGAGCAGCAGTGACCTGGACATTGCCACCATCGACGAGGATACCGGCCTTGTTGCCACCACAGGAACCAAGGTGGGAACCGTCATCTTTACCTTTACGGCGGACAACGGGACTGAGGACCCTGCCGATGATGTGACGGGCCAGTCACAGCCCTATACCGTGACGGCAGGCGATTCCCTGGCACTGGTGATTCCCGGCGGCGCGTCCATCGTGACGCGGGTAAATCAGCCCGCCACCGTGCTGTGGAGCTCTAACGCCGCGCTGATGGCATCGGGCAAAGAGTTCAATTACAGGATTGACCTGTATGAGGGCAACTACATGAAAGAGGCGGATCTGAGCGGCCACCAGCCCGTTGCGACTTATACCGCCGGCAAGGATAAAAACAGCGTGCGGATCGGGGAGAATGTGCTCTCCACGCTCTCCTACGGAAATACCCCGGCCTACACGGTATGTGTCTCCATGCCGCACCCCAACGCCGGGGGTGAGGACGTCCGCCTGTCGGCACTTGCCCGGATCATCGTGCAGGCACCACCTGCCACGGCCAAGCTGACACCGCCCCAGAGCATTTACCTCAAGGATACCGACGGCGCCGTCAATATCGGCTGGTCGGTGGAAAATGCCACTACCGGCGCCTCTCAACAGCCCACGCTGACCATTACCCGGGTCACAGAGGACAACCACACCCAAGTGGTGGCCAGTGAGCGCCTATCCGGTACCTCCGGAAGTTACTCCCTGTCACTATGGAGTGTGGAAGCCGGCAATCTGAAGGACACCTATCAGGTGGTTTTGAGCGTGGAGAACCCTGGTGAGGAATCTCCCAGCACCGACTCCTTCCCCCTGTATGTCTACGATGCCGACGCACTGAAGGTGCAGGACGACAAAGGAGACACGATTTCTGCGCTGACCATGGACAATACCTCCAAGGTCAGCGGCACCCTGCCCACCGATACAGCTAAAATTTTGCAGCTGCGCCAAGAGCTGGGGCTGATCGAGTACATAGGCATCAACTATGACGAGTACGGATGGAACTCCTTTAAAGACGGCATCCAGTGGCTCTCCAGCAACAACAATGCCATTTCCGTCAACTACAAGCAGGGCGGACTGTATGAGGACATCAGAAACTTCTCCTTTGATTCCTACCTTCCCGAAACCAAAATGGCGCTGTCCGGCTTGGCCAACGGCACCGCAACCGTCACGGCTACCCATGCCGCCACGGGCATGAGCGCCGCCGTACAGGTGACAGCGAAAACGCTGCAAAATAAGTTCTATCTCTTCCAGCTGACGCCTGCAGCGGAAACTACGCTGCAATACACCGACGGCAAAGGTGTGCCCAAAACGGTCACGACCAACAGCGAAGGCGTGCTGGCGCTTTACGAACCCAACGGGATCGCCAGTGAGGTGTCTCTGCGGTCCGGCTCCGGCGCGGATATTTATCTGGGCACCATCTATAAAGAAAATCTGCGTTCCGGCGAGCGGGATGCCACAAAACTGCAGCTTTATCCCTTGAATACCTTCAGCCTTCGGCGAGTCGCCCGGGCATCTGTGACGCTCATCACGCCGGGCGGCGATCCGCTGGCGAACAAGACGGTGACCGTTCGCGGCGGCGTTTATAAAAACGGAGGCTACTGCCAGACAGCTCTGCTGGGCTCCAGAGCAGGAGCACTTGTCAGCGGCATCACCGGTGACACCTATACCACGGATGCGGCGGGAAATATAACCGTCTATCTGGATTCCACCCAGTTCTGGTCGGCCGAAAAGGGCGAGAGCAGCACCACGGCGCTTTCCGCTCTGGATCAGCTGGAGTACATTCTGGAGATCAGCGCAATTGACGGCGACAAGTACTATCCACTGCTGCTGACCGTCAACGGCAAGCTGGGCGTGGACGATGTAATGCGCACCGCAGAGGGCGTTGTCTCTCTGGAAAGCGTGCCGCCGGGGGAGGAAAACAAACCCTTCATTGTGGCGCAAAGCGTTGATTACGGTCTTGCCAACGGTCAGAAAGTGGATGTCCGCAGCTCGACCGGGAAGATTGGCCCTAACAGCAGCTTTAAAACAGCAACCCTGCACACCACCATGTTCCTCTGGGGCGAGAAGATTGCCGACGCGCGGAATTACAGTCTCAAGCTGGCGGACGAATACGGCGTTCTTCCTGCCGCCCAGAGCAGCAGTACCAAGCAGTATCCCTTCTCATCCATCCCTGTAGCAGAAAACGATCTGACCCTCACCGAGGCCACCATGACCACCTCTGGATGGATCGCCGACGGCAAGGATGTGGGTATGAAAACGCAGCTGAGCCTGAACGGCAGCCTGCTGCAGGAGAAAATAATGCCCTTCCGGGTCGTTGATTTGACCCGAGTGCCCAAGGTGACAGAGGATGACCGCGTCACCGGTATTCTGGCGACGATGAAGGACTCCAGTGGAGTGAATCAAGTCGACTTTGGCGGAGTGGGCGGTAGTAACATTCTCAAGGTGCTGACCGGACGGCTGGATGATCTGAGCGGTCCGGTGGACACTTCCGTGTTCAAAATGATCATCACCCCCAGCGAAGATCCCTCCGTGTTCCGTGCCATGATTTGGGCCGGGTACAACACGCTGGAGATGGAGGACATGGACTATTCCGAGGACGGCGTGGCCTTGGGTGCGAATGTGCTGACGCAGAACCTGGAGGTGGGCGTGCCCGGGACCGGGGACCTGAGCCAGATGGCCCAGGGAACCTATGATCCCAAGGGGGACTACAAAACCAACTCCTTGGCCGACAATGTCACCAGCACGGATCTCAACTTGCAGTTGGAGGGCTTTTACGAAGCGGAGATCCGCTATAACGCCGAAAAAAAGGAGTGGGAGGTTTTCACCGTAGGCGGCGGCTTTACCTCCGGCGTTGGCGTGGGCTTCTCCTTCAGCGTGAACGCCATGGCTGGCCCCGTGCCGTTGACAGCAACCTTTGAGCTGGGCGGTGCCATTCAGCTGGATTTCCGTACCGCAGTGCGCTACGGCCAGCAGGGACAGGGCACAGAGCTTGCCTGGAGCGATCCCACGGCCACGGCAGTGAATGACTTTTTGACCACGCTGCGTATCAACGCCTATGTCCACGCGTTTGGCGGCATTGGCTTTGACTATTCGATCGTGGCGCTGAAGATCGGCCTATTCGGCAATTTGGATGTGGACAGTCAGAATAAGTTCCTTTCCCGCACCTATCTTGCCGACGAGACAAAGCGCCAGATCAACGGTCAGGCCCTGGGGATTCAAAGCGAAGTGGGAATCAAATTTGTGGCCACCTTCCTGTTTATCTCCTACGAGGCGGTGATCGCCTCTGGAACCTTTGGAGCCACCAAGACTTTTAATAACTGGAAAACAATCGACGACTACTGGAATAGCGCCACCAGTGGGCTGAGCCTTGCCTCGCTGCGGATGGCGGCGGCCCAGAGCGGAATGCAGGTGGCTTCTGCCAGTGCGACGCTCCAAAGCCGGGACTATCTGGAGCAATATGCCCGTACTTGGGGCCAGCCCCAGCGGCGGATGATGCTGTTCTCTCTGAACTCCACCAATGGGCTGCAAAACATCCAGTCCAATGCCAACCCCACATCCTATCCACAGCTCAGCGATGACGGGAAGGTATTGGCCTACATCAACGACGGCAACAGCAGCAGTATTTACAACAGCCGGGCACATTTCTCCACCCTCAAGGGCGGCGTCTATTCTACCTCCAGCCAAATTGACGATCCCACAGGGTTCCCCGGCTACGGCGACACGAGCGTTTCTCTGTCCGGCACTGGCAGCTTCGCGGCGGCGGCTTGGGTTCGCATGGGCACCGACCTGCCGGGTAAAAATGCCGGTGATCCCGTGACATTGGAAGAGCAAAACCTGCTGATGAACAGCACGGAGATCGTAGCGTCCGTCTATAACGGCACAACCTGGACTTCCACTCGTCTAACCAACGACGGCACGCCGGATCTGGCCCCAGCCACGGCAGTGGGCGGCAACGACAAGGCCATCGTGTTCTGGCGCAGCGTCTACACCCCCGATCCCGGTACGCAGGGCAGCAACAACCTGCTGAACTTCACTACCAGAGATTGTATCATGTACCGTTGCTATAACAGCGGCACCTGGAGCGAGGCCAAAATGCTTTATAACGGTGCTACTGGCAGCGTGAAGGCGTTGCAGGCGGCCATGCTGCCCGACGGAACCGCTATGGCGGTTTACTCGCTGGACCGCAGCGAAACCGGAGATACCTCCGACTACGAGATTGCCTATTGTACCGTGGCTGCTAACGGAACTCCCGGTACAGCCATGCTGGCAACCCGTGACAGCAATCTTGACGAAAACCCCCAGGTCGTTGCAGCCAACTTCGGCGGCGGGGATGACCGATTTGTCATCGGTTGGCATAGTGTCCGAGACGGCAGCAGCGATATCCAGCTGTTGGCTGTGGACGGCAGCGGCACCATGTCCAACAGTTTCCCCGGCTCTCTGTCTGCCCTGACCAGCAGCGGCAACGCCGTCGTGGGCGGAGACTTCCGCTTCGCTTCCCTCAGCGGGAATCATCGCAGCCTCAATGATCTTACCATCGTCTGGAATGAGACTGTCAATGACGCCAACGGCGCGGTAGATCACGGCATTTTGAAGGCGGCCAAGCTGCGCTATGCCGCAAATACCTACACGCTCTCCGCACCATTGGAACTGGCAGAGCTGCCGGATCGCACGCTGGCTGACCACTTTGATGCCTATGTCAGCGGCAGCAATCAGGTGCAGGCTGCCATTCAGGCCACCCGGTATGACGATGAAAAGCCGGAGGTAATCGGCGGCGTGACCGTTCCGGGTGAGGAAACGATCCTCTATACCGCTACCTCTAATTTTATCACCGATGCGGTGGCAGTGGAACAGATCGGTGTGGATTATGCAACGCTGGCGCTGAACAGCCTGACACCCATTCGCTTTACCATCCGCAACACCGGGCTGAACGATGTGACAAACCTAACGGTCAAGCTTGGCAGCGGGGAAACCGCCACCCTTACGGAAAAACTGCTGCCCAATGAAAGCACCACCCTTACCGTCTGGCACCATGTGAGAGACCGCGTGACCGACCCGAGCTACACCATCACCGCCGCCGGCGGCATCAACGAAAACGGCACAGTGTATCTGGATTATCCCGACATTGGCATCTCGCAAATGGAAGTGATTGCGGAGAGCGCCGGCAAGCGCACGGTGCGCATGACCCTCTATAATTCCTCTGCCGCCACGCTGGCCGGCGGAAAGAACCGCGAGGTGAAGCTTGCGTTCTATGCGGATGATCTGCATACCAAGCCTGCAGAGGTAGCCTGCACCACAAACGGCGTATCGGTTAGCGGTAATGAAATCACCGTTTCCGGAGACAGCGCCCTCGCCCGCATCGATCAGGGAACCTTTACACTGGACCTGACCTATGATCTGGGCAGGTATATGACATCCATTGGCAAAACCGAGATCCCCAATGTGGGTACCTATCTGTACGCCGAGGCGTGGGCGGAAGGCCAGATCGGTGGAACGGGAGGCAATCAGCGCCTCCCGGAGTATGACGGCAGTGACAGCGAGGCCAGCGTCCATATGACCGGCGCACTGGCCCGCACCGGAGAGCAGCTGACGATGGATGTGACACAGGGGAACGACGGCAACGGTCACAGCACCGCCGCCATTACCCTGCGCAACAACTGCCTGCAGTCTCAGACTAGCGCAGAGCTGGTGGCCACGCTGCTGGATGCTGCCGGGACCGTTCTGGAAACGAAAAAGACCAGTATTGGCGGTGCCATCTCCGGGGAAACCTTCCAGGCGGAAAACGTCACCTTCTCCCGGCTTGGCACCCGCGTAGTGGTGCGAGCCGCAGTGCCCGGTAATGACCTTCTGACCTTTGAAGGTCTGGCAGTGGGGCTCGGCGATTTTACCGCCAACGGAACGAACTATACCTATACGCTGCAAAATGATAGCGGAGCAACATCTACGCTAGTCACAGCGGTGTCTGGAAATGGAGAGCCCGTGAGCATCAACGGACAGGCTCTGTCCACCGGCGGCAGCGCAACCGTTGCCATCCCCAACAGCGGCACAACCGACATTGTCGTGGAGATCGGCACTAAAACCTACACGCTGACGATTCTGCGCAATAGCGGCACAGGCGGCAATGAAGGCGGTAGCGGCGGAGCGACCATCTACACGCTGACCTTCGATACCAACGGCGGCAGCGCCATTTCCAAGGTATCTAAGACCAGCGGCACAACTGTTGACCTGACCGGCTATACGCCTACTCGTGACGGCTATACCTTCGATGGTTGGTACAGCGATAGCGCCCTGACTATCAAAGTCACTTCTATCAAGCTGACTTCCAATACCACCATTTACGCAAAGTGGACGGCAAAATCGGATATGTCTTTCACCGATGTGGCAGACAAAGCATATTACAGAGATGCCGTTGCGTGGGCTGTTGAGAACGGCATCACGAAAGGCACCACCGCAACGACCTTCAGCCCGAACGCTACCTGCACCAGAGCGCAGGCCGTGACCTTCCTGTGGCGCACCGCTGGCAGTCCCAAGCCCGAAACCCGTGCCATGCCGTTTACCGACGTTCCCGTGGGCAGCTATTATTACGACGCTGTGCTGTGGGCGGTAGAAAACGGCATCACCAAGGGCACCAGCGACACCACGTTCAGCCCCAACATGACCTGCACTCGCGCCCAGATCGTCGCGTTCCTGTGGCGCTCTGAGAAGTCCCCGGCAGCGGGTACAGCCAATCCCTTTGCCGATGTGAAGTCCACCGCCTACTATGCCGATGCGGTTCTGTGGGCGGTAGAAAACGACATCACCAAGGGAACCACCAACACCACATTCAGCCCCGACGCGGATTGCACCAGAGCGCAGATCGTGACCTTCCTCTGGCGCTGCAAGAAGTGACCGGCTGACATACGGCTAAACATCAAAGCCGCTGGCATCACCCCATAAGCGAACATCGGACAGCGCAGTGGACGGGCATCTCGCCCTGAAGCTGCGCTGTTCTCTTTTCGCTACAAGAAACAAATCAATGACATTTTGAGCTGCGCCGCTATCCCAGCGCGGCAAGGAGACAGCATTATGAAAAGAATCACAAGAATCATTCGTCCGATCATCTGCATGGCCGTCCTTCTCTTTGCTATGACCACGGCAGTCATGGGCTGCTATCAGAAAGAGACGGGGTCTATCGATATTCCCGGCACATCTGCGCCTCAGCCATCAGCGATTCCCGCAGGCGAAGTTATCCCCACGGTGGACAGACAAGCAAAGCTGGCAGAAGCCAGAGCGAAGAATCCCGACACCGTGGCATGGCTGTATATTCCCGGTGCGGAGATTGACGATCCCGTGATGCAGGCGGAGGACAACGGCTATTACCTGAAGCTGGATGAAAACGGTGAGTATGCCATGTGGGGCTGCTATTATGCCCATTGTGAAAATGAAATCGGCGGCAGGGATAAGCTGGACAAAAACACCACCATTTTCGGCCACTCCGCCAGCAACTGCGACCCGGACGGTGTGCGGTTCAGCAAGCTCTACCGCTATATGGACGCAGACTTCGTAAAGGAGCATCCGTATATCTATCTCTCTGTGGATGGTGAGGACATGATTTTCCAGATCACCGCTCTATTCGTCACGGATATTGGTTTTGACTATATTGCACCTGATCCCACGGGAGATGACCTGACCAGCTTCTTTGAGACGGTTGCGCGGAAAAACTGGCTGGATATTGACGGTGTGACCTTCTCCGAGGGGGATACCGTCCTGACCCTTTCCACCTGCTGCCGGAAGTACGACAAGACCAACAGCGGCAATCAGCGGCTGGTGGTCATGGCGAAGCTGCTGCCGGAGGGGGCCACGGAACAGGCGTTCACCGTCAAGCTGGTGAGGAAGCCGGAAATGACCTGAAAGAAATCAGAATACACGGATATCCCGGAGCTCACGCCCTGCATCCTCCATGAGTTCGTGGAGAAAATCATCGTCCATGCGGCCAGCGACCCGAAGGGCAAGAACCGGACGCAGGAGATCAATATTTACTACAAGGGCATCGGAGCCTTGGAAATGTCAAAAGTCACGGCATCAATGGAAAAATGAGAAAACGGTACAGCCGAAGCTATACCGTTCTCTCTTTCCTCACGATGTTTTCTTATCGGGAGTAGCCTTCCGGCCACCGCTTTTTTTGTCGAAAAATGAGTGCATTTTCCTCTTGCAATTCGTTTTTAATTGTTGTATCCTAAGCACTGTCAATTCAAAGTGATAGTCAATTTAAGTTGACTATCTAAGCATTTTCAAGAAAGGAGAACCACATGCAGACCAACGAGATCCAGGAGCTGCTGCTCGACACGATCCCCGCGTGGCACTACTGGTTTGCCCGTCCGTTCAAGCGCATGCTGAATAACGGCGTCAGCCTTGACATGTACTACTGCATCCAGTCGATGCGCCGCAGCAACCGCACGATGACGATGACAGAGCTTGCAAACTTTGCCCGCATGCCCAAGCAGCAGATGAGCAAGCTCGTCGACAAGCTGGTCGAGGGTGGCTTTGCCGAGCGGCTGAGCGACCCCGACGACCGCCGCGTCATCCGCCTGCGGGCGACTGAGAAGGCCGACGAATACGTGGCGAGCTTTTTAGAGAAGGATGCGGCGGAGTTCCGCGCATTTTTCGACCAGCTCGAAGGCGAAGAGCGTGAGACCTTCTGCACGGCGCTTCGCACCATCCACGACACCTTTGAGGCCAAACGCAAGCGCATGATCGAGCAGGGCAAGCTGCCCGACTGTCCCCCACAAACTAAGAAAGGAGGCCACTGCCGATGAATATGATCCATCGCTTCATGGGCTGCATCCGCGAGTATAAAAAGCCCACGATCCTGACGCTCTTGTGCGTGGTCGGCGAGGTCGCGATTGAAGTGCTGATCCCGTTTTTCACCGCCAATCTCGTCAATGAGATCAAGGGCGGCGCGGAGCTCAGCGGCGTTGTGCGCGTGGGCCTTGGGCTCATCCTGATGTCGCTCGTGTCGCTCGGCTGCGGCGCGCTCGGCGGGCTTTACGGCTCGCGCGCGAGCGCCGGCTTTGCCAAAAACGTCCGCCACGATGTTTTCACCCGCGTGCAGAGCTTCGCGTTTGAAAATATCGACAAATTCTCCTCCGCCTCGCTCGTCACGCGCATGACGACCGATATCAACAATGTGCAGATGTCCTTTATGATGTGCATCCGCATCGCGGTACGCGCACCGCTGATGTTCCTCTTCGCCGTCATCATGGCCTATATCATGGGCGGCGCGCTGGCGACGACATTCCTCATTATCATTCCCGTGCTCGTGATCGGACTTCTTCTGATCGCACGTAAGGCAATGCCCGCGTTCCGCGCGGTGTTCCGCAAGTACGATAAGCTCAATGAATCGGTCGAGGAAAATGTGCGCGCGATGCGCGTGGTCAAGGGCTTTGCCCGCGAAGGGTATGAAAAGCAGAAGTTCGCCGCGGCCTCGCACGATATCGCCAAGGACTTCACCTTCGCCGAGCGCGTCGTCGCGCTCAACGCGCCGCTGATGCAGTTCTGCGTATACTTCAACATGATCTTCGTGCTATTTGTCGGCTCGCGGATCATCATCACGAACGGCGGCACGACCATCGACGTTGGCCAGCTCTCGGCCATGCTGACCTACGGCATGCAGATCTTAATGTCGCTGATGATGATCTCGATGATCTACGTGATGATGACGATGTCGTATGAGTCCTTCGTCCGTATCTGCGAGGTACTCGAGGAAGAGCCCGCGCTCACCGATCCCGCATCTCCCGCGATGGACGTGAAGGACGGCTCCATCGACTTTGAAAACGTCAGCTTCAAGTACTCCGCACAGGCGAAGAAATTCGCGCTGCAGGACATCAACCTGCACATCGACTCGGGCATGACCGTCGGCATCCTCGGCGGTACGGGCTCGAGCAAGTCGACCCTCGTGCAGCTCATCCCGCGCCTTTACGATGTGAGCGAGGGCTGCGTCAAGGTCGGCGGCAGAGATGTGCGCGAATACGACCTTGAGGCGCTGCGCGGCGCGGTCAGCGTCGTGCTGCAAAAGAATGTGCTGTTTTCCGGCACGGTCAAGGATAACCTGCGCTGGGGCAACGAAAACGCCACCGACGACGAGATGGTCGAGGCGTGCAGGCTCGCGCAGGCGGACGAATTCGTCCGCTCCTTCCCCGACGGGTATGACACCTATATCGAGCAGGGCGGCTCGAACGTCTCCGGCGGACAGAAGCAGCGTCTCTGCATCGCCCGGGCGCTTCTCAAAAAGCCGAAGATTCTGATCCTCGACGACTCGACCTCCGCGGTCGACACGCGCACCGACGCGCTGATTCGCGAGGGCTTCCGCACCTATATCCCTGAGACGACGAAGATCATCATCGCCCAGCGCGTCGCGTCCGTGCAGGATGCCGACCTCATTCTCGTGATGGACAACGGCCATATTGCGGACATGGGCACGCACGATCAGCTCCTCGCTTCGAGTGAAATTTACCGCGAGGTCTACGAGTCCCAGACGAACGGAGGTGAGCAGGATGAAGCGTGATCCCAAGAATTCCCGCCGCCCAAACGACGGCGCGGCGAACCTCGCCATGCTTAAGCGCACGGTGAAAAAGCTCTTTTCCTACTATCCTATGCTCGCGCCCGTCACGTTCGCGTGCATCCTGTTCTCGGCCATCGTCACGTCGATCCCGTCGCTTTTCGTGCAGAATGTCATTCAGGTCATCGAAAAGTGGTACGTCTCGCGCGACTGGGTCTCCGCCAAAGCAGAGCTCATCCCCATCCTGTCGCTGCTCATCTCGCTCTATGTGCTCTCGATCATTGCGATCCTGGTCTACAAGCAGCTCATGGCCTATATGACGCAGGGCTTTCTCGACAAGCTCCGTCAGGAGATGTTCGGCGGCATGCAGGATCTTCCCATCCGCTACTTCGACACCCACCAGCACGGCGATATCATGAGCTTCTACACCAACGATATCGACACGCTGCGCCAGCTCGTGTCCGAAGCCATCCCCGCCTTCATCCAGTCTGGCGCGATCGTGCTGGCCGTGTTCGGCATTATGCTCTATTTCAGCATCTGGCTGACGCTCATTTCGGTGCTCGGCGTGATTCTGATGATCGTCGTCACCAAGCGCGTCGGCGGCGGCAGCGCCAAATTCTTCCTGCGCCAGCAGCAGGCCGTTGCCAAAACCGAGGGCTATATTCAGGAGACGATGACCGGCCAGAAGGTCGTCAAGGTCTTCTGCCACGAGCAGCGCTCCATCGAGGAGTTCGACAAGATCAACGACGCCCTCTTTGAAGACAGCTACCGCGCCCACGCCTATGCCAGCGTGCTCGGCCCCATCATCGGCAACATCGGCAACTTCCTCTATGTGGCTCTGGCGCTCGTGGGCGGCGTGCTGCTGCTTATCGGCGTTCCGAACCTGAGCCTTTCCGGCAAGGCGCTGGATATCTCCATTCTCGTCCCGTTCCTCAACATGGCCAAGCAGTTCACGGGCAATATCAACCAGCTCTCCCAGCAGATCAATTCCATCGTCATGGCGGGCGCAGGCGCGCAGCGCGTCTTCTCCCTCATCGATGAAAAGGCTGAGACAGACGACGGCTTCGTTACGCTCGTCGACGCGGACATCGCCCCCGACGGCACCATCACCACCTCCAACGTGCCTCTGGACACGCTCACTGCCGAGAACGCCGATACCGCCGCTGTCATCCAGCGCATCCAGCAGCAGATCGACGCCGATTACGGCGCGGTCTTCGCCCAGAGCGAAGTGCAGCTCAACGGTGAAAAAGCCCAGGTCCGCACCGGCGAGACCAATCTGGGCGATCTCATCACCGACGCCATGCTCTGGCAGGCCGGGACCCTGGGCGAGAAAGTCGACGCGGCCGTGAACAACGGCGGCGGCATCCGGGCCTCTCTGTCCGTGGGCGACCTGACCAAGAAAGACATCAACACCGTCCTGCCCTTCGGCAACACCCTGTATCTGGTGAAGCTCACCGGCGCCCAGCTGCTGGAAGCCCTGGAGGCCTCTACGTGCAGCCTGCCGGAGTCCATCGGGGCCTTCCCCCAGGTGTCCGGCATCGAGTACACCGTGAACACCGGGGCCAAGTTCAGCAGCACAGAGAACTACCCCGGTTCGACCTACGGCAAGCCCAATGCCGTCAACCGCGTGACCATCCAAAGTGTGGGCGGCGCGGCCTTTGACCTCGCAGAGACGTACACCATCGTCACCAACGACTTCTTGGGGGCCGGCGGCGACACCTACTATACCTTTAAATCCTCCCCCGTGGGCTATGACACCGGCGTGCCTCTGGATG
>OLVX01002178.1_pt1 | contig 14780 bp, 7 predicted proteins | sample 1673271 | NCBI WGS metagenome assembly OLVX01 (sample SAMEA3178939, study PRJEB25190) | human gut metagenome | biome: human gut; feature: human-associated habitat; material: faeces | place: Austria | collected 2013
CAGCATAGCTGGCGGTTTTTTGTTTCGCTTTGTGGCTCAACACGCTAAAGCGAATCAGAAAAACACATATAATAATATACCTCACTATATTATTATATGTGCTTTTTATAAATATTGTCAGTCAATTACAACAGACTTAAATTTCTCTTCTTCCTTCTAGTGCCTTAGTCAATGTTATTTCGTCTGTATATTCTAAATCTCCACCAACAGGAATTCCATGTGCTATTCTCGTTACCTTAATTCCCAATGGTTTTATTAGTTTTGATAAATACATTGCTGTTGCTTCGCCTTCCACTCTTGGGTTTGTAGCTAAAATAACTTCTTTTACTTGACCATCCATAAGACGTGCAAGTAATTCTTTTATTTTTATATCATCTGGCCCTACCCCATTCATTGGAGATATTGAACCATGTAATACATGATATACTCCTTTAAACTCATGTGTTTTTTCCATAGCCACAACATCTCTTACATCCTCTACTACACAAATAGAAGATTGATCCCTTTTAGGACTAGAACATATTGGACATGGGTCTGTATCTGAAATATTATAACATTTACTACAATATTTTAAATTTTTCTTTGCTTCCACAATTGAACTAATAAATTCATTTGTTTCTTGCTCTGAACAATTTAAAATATAAAATGCAAGTCTAGCAGCTGTTTTATGTCCAATACTTGGTAATTTTTCAAAACTTTCAATTAATTTTTCAATTGATGGTGCATATAATGACATTGTCTTCTCCTTACTACATTAATCCAGGAATATTAAATTTTCCTAGTTCTTGGCTTTGTGCTGAATCTACTTTTCTTAAAGCTTCATTTACACATGTTAAAATTAAATCTTCTAACATTTCTACATCATCTGGGTCTACTACATCTGGTTTAATTTTTATTTCCTTAATAACCTTTTCTCCTGTTACTTTTACACTAATAGCTCCACCACCAGCAGTTGCATCAAATTCTTTTGACGCTAATTCTTCTTGTGATTTTTGCATTTCAGCTTGCATTTTCTTTGCTTCTTTCATTAAATTATTGATGTTCATTCCACCAAATCCTCCCATTCCTCCTGGGAATCCTCCTCTTTTTGACATTTTAATCATCCTTTCTATAATACAAATATATTTTATTCTATAACATTAAATGGTATGTCTGATTCATTTGCCAATTTTGCAATATCATCTTGTGGATTATGTTGAACCATATTATTTTGATTCTCTGGTATATATTTAATATTCATTGGTTTACCACAAGCCATAGAAACCAAAGTTGATATTTCCTTAATATTTTCTTGTTTTTCCAAAATTGTTTTTCCAAATGCAGTTATACCTTTTGGGAATTTAATTCCAACAGTCATATCATTTATTTCTTCGGCCCTTGTATCTAATAAATTAGTATACAAAACAATTCTTCCATTTTGTTTTAAATCATTTACTATTTTAGGCCAACTTTTTGATAAATCACTTGAATATGAAGTCGTAGCTCCAGTATTATTCCTTGTTCTACTATTATTTGCCATTTGACTTTGTGGTCTATTAGCACCAATTTGTGGCTGAGTTATTCCGTTTTGTTGTATTCGTTGACCACTTACATTTCCCATTGGTACAGCATGATAAGCACCTTGCAAATTTTGAGTCCCTTGTGTGCTAGAACTCTGAGTTGCTACTTGTATTTTGCCAGACTTCAAATAATTTTCAATTTTTTCTATTCTTTCTTCTAAAGTTCCACTTGTTCCAACTTCCTTACTACATAACTTAATCATACCAGCTTGAAACATTATAGTTTTTTGAGTAGACCATTTCATATCATTTTCTAAGTTTGATAATTCATATATAAGATAAACAAGCTTATCTTTTGAGGCTTTTTCTGAAAGACACTTTATTTTTTCTGTTTCTTCCTCACTATATAAGTCTGCTTTTTTAGAAGATTTATAAACTAAAACATCTTTAACATATTTTATCATTTCCCAAAGAAAATTATCTAAGTCTTTACCTTCATTTATAACAGTATCCATTGCTTCTAATGCATTATCAATATTATATTCTACAATAGCATCTATAATATTGTGCACATATGTTATTTTTGGAATTCCAACTAAATCCTTAATTTTATCTTCATCTATCTTATTTTCTCCATCTTGAATGCATCTCTCTAAAATAGATAAAGCATCTCTCATTGCTCCTTCTGCTAAAACAGAAATAATATTTAAAGCCCCTTCTGTTATTTCAATATTACTTTCTTCACAAACAATCTTCAATCTTTTAATAATATCTTCATTTGATATTCTCTTAAAATCAAATCTTTGACATCTTGAAAGAATTGTTGCTGGAAGTTTTTGTGGTTCAGTAGTTGCCAATATAAATTTTACATGTTCTGGTGGCTCTTCCAATGTTTTTAACAAAGCATTAAAAGCACCTGGTGATAACATATGAACCTCATCTATAATATAAACTCTATATTTTGCTTTTGTTGGTAAAAAATTTACCTCTTCTCTAATACTTCTAATATCTTCTACACTATTATTAGAAGCTGCATCCATTTCTACTATATCTGTAAGTGAACCATTTATAGCAGCTTTGCATATTTCACACTCATTACAAGGCTCCCCGTCAATTGGATGTAAACAATTGATAGCTCTTGCCAAAATTTTAGCAGAAGATGTTTTTCCTGTTCCTCTTCCACCATTAAATAAATATGCATGTCCCACTCTATCTGCTACTATTTGATTTCTTAATGTTCGTGTTATATGTTCTTGACCAACAAGTTCTGAAAACGTAATCGGTCTAAATTTTCTATAAAGAGCTGTGTACCCCATAATTTCACATCCTTTATATTAAAAATATAATTAATATAATTGTTTTAATTTTAAAAATGGTGTGAAACTCAATCTCTCTATAGAGAGCACTCCACATAAAGATTTTCTACTTATTGCTGCTTCCTTCCGGACCTGACAAGGTTCATAGGTCTCTATTGGATTACTCTCTATACAAAGATTAAATTTCATACCATTCGTATTATATACTTTATTATTGAATTTATCAAGTATTTTTTTGCACTCTTTTAAAAACAATATCATTTAAATCTGTGTATTCTTTGCTTTGTGTCCCAGCTTCAACAATATTTTCTACTGGTAAATCTAAAGAAATATTAGCTTGATATGTTTTTTCATTTTTTAATTTTATAGTAATGTCAAAATTAATTGAATATTCTAAATTATCTTGATTAATATTTAATTTTTGCAATAACTGTTCATGATTAATTAACTCATCATCATTAGAAATATAATTTCCTATATCTGAAATAGCACTTCTAAAAACAATCAAACCACCTTGATTAGATATTTTCATCTGTTTCATATTCGCTTCTGTATCACCAATATATTCAATATTATCAGCTATATTATCATCTATATTTTTAAATAATGTTGTATCTTCCCTTGTATCTGGCTTAAATAATTTTACACTACCAACTTCAGGTTCTTTGGTAATCTTAAAATTATTTAATGTTACTTTTTCTAAAACCTCAACACCATCATATATATCATTCTTTTTTATATATAAATATATATCATTATTTTGAAAAGTATTTAGATTCCATTTATTTTCTGTATCTTCATTATTGTTTCCCTCTACTGTACTAATTACAGTTATTTTTGATAATTCAAATGGTAACTTTGTTTCACCATGTATACTATATCTTAAAGAAAAAGCAAGTGTACCAAGTATTATTAACAAAATTATAAATAAAATCATACACATATGAAATTGTCTAGTATTAATAAATTTTTCTATTTTATCTTTCAATTTTTCCCCCGTATATCTATTGATATATTTTGAATTTAATTCTTTAGCTTAAATTATTATTACAGATAATTTTATAATTTGGTGTGCCCAGGCGGACTCGAACCACCATCGGTCGCTTAGGAGGCGACTGCTCTATCCTGCTGAGCTATGAGCACATATAATTTAGGCATTATTATAATAATATATTTTTGTAAAAAAATCAAGCAAAAGAAAAAGTATAATTCAAAAACTATACTTTTTCTTATTTTTTATTACTAATATACAATTCAATTAGAATTTTATTATTATATTTTATAATTTATTTAAACTATAAAACTTTTTTCTTTATGATAATTATTCCTCCAACTAATATTACTAAGCTGCTTATTCCTATTATATAATAATAAATTTTATTGTCTCCTGTTGGTGGCATAATTGTAACTTTTGATGGATTCGTCTTAGAATTTGTATCAGATTCTTCTAAATTTACTAGACTTGTAATATCAAAGTTTCCCGGTGTTTCATATTTCCAATTGTCTCCATCTTGTACTCCGTAGAATCTTCCTACTGAATTGCATACCTCTATTAACTCAACATAGTTTTCAAATGTATTATCAGTATTTGTTGATATACTTGTTAATTTTTTCTTTGCTAATAAATTATAATTTTTACCATTCTCTGTAGTTTCTGTAACTTTTGGTAATATTTCATCAGTTGTTTTCTTAACTACTATGTTACTTCTATTTTTTATACTTTTAAATACACTTTGGCTTATATCTATTCCAGCAAGTTTCTTATCTTCCTTTCCAGATGTCGGTAACAATTGCCAAATATTTTTAGTATCATTTGTAGCATCATAATACTTAAATTCCCTATTGTTTTTATCTGTATCATAAGTCACAGATAACTTTTCATCAACATAATCTGCAATAGCAGGGGTAAGTGTTACTAAGTCAGTTGTATATTCATTATTTTTTCCTGCTCCGTATCTATAATAATTTACATTATCATAATCTACTTCAGATAAATTCTGTACATTAATTCTATAGTTGATATCTAAATCTGCACCTTCTATGATTTCATTATCAATTTCAATTTTTAAAGGTCCTCCCTCTGGATAGACAACATATTTTACATTTCCTGCTTGTATATTTTCTTTAGTTCCTTCAGCTATAATCTGTCCATTAGCTAATGCTAATTTTACACTAGCTATATCTTTTGTAACTTTTAAACTTTGTCTAGGTCTTTCTACAATACCAAATTTAATTTGATAATTACGCTTTGATTTATCCACTTTTTGACCATTTACAATAGCCTCTTTATCATCATAACCATAATCAGTCGTCTGGCCTCTACTATCTTCAATTGCAACATCCATAATTCCTGTATAAGATTTCATTACTTGGTGATCTCCATTATAACCTTCTCCTTCATACGCTGTTTTATTTCCATATGTAATTGCCTTTAAATCTGTATTTATCTTTGTTCTTATGTCCTTATCATCAACAGCTGAAGATTTACCAAAGTTATCACTCTTTTCATACCAATACCATAAATTATTATCTTTAATTATATTATAATTATTATCTATTAGTGTTCTATATGTGCCTTCATCTATAATTGTAGATTTATATTCTTGTGTTGTTATAGCCTTTCCTTGTACCTTTCCTTGTACCTTTCCTTGTACCTTTCTTTGTGCCTCACTTTGTACATCACTAGATGTATTTTCTTTATTCATATCTATATATTTATATTTTCCATAAGTATAAACTATATAATACTCTCCTGGTATAAAACCTGTAAAGTTATATGTCCCTCCATCTCCAGTAATTGTTTGTGCTTGTGTTGGAACTACCTTCCCGTCGGCATCTAAGTTATATAATGTTATTACATCATCATTATTTGTAACTAAACCTGAATTAGAATTATACTTAACTAATTTAACTTCTACATTTGCTACTGTATTTTCTCCATTATCATATACACCATTTCCTAATCTCTCACTTCCAGTTTTTAAAGTATTACCTCCTGTACTATCTTCAAATACAAGTCCAGAAATCACCTTTGAGTCTTTTCTACTTAAGAATAAATCTGGTGCTGCATCTGTATCATCTTCATATGTAACAATATTTCCACATTTTATATTATTTGGTGCTGAATCCTTATCAATTCCAGCATATGTATGATTTTGTCCATCTTCAAGCTTTTTATAAGTTTGATATGCATTTATTTCTGTAACATTTGTTCCTATCTTTATATTTGGCTCTTTATTTCCTTCATTTCCATTAGGATTTAAAGTTGCCATCTCTACAATTGTATCTGTTGATACTTCATATGTTAAGTATACATACATACATTCACCCGGTGCTATATTTTCATCTATTATTTCAGTTTCCCATATTTTTGTTTCTGTTTCGTTTACTAATATCGTTCCATTTTGGTTTGGTATATCCCAAGTTACTCTATTACTAGTATCAGTACTATCGTCTTTATTATATATATATGAATTACTAACCCTTTCATATCTAGCATCAGCATAATTTCTTAAACTTACTTTTGATATTAAACCACCACTCTCGTTCTTTACAGCAATTCTATATGTTACAAACATTCTTAAAACATCTTCTGTATTTGGATTGTTCTCTTTATTACTCTTTGTATATGCTATATATGAATCATATACAGATCTATTATATGTTAAATTTTTATATTTTCCTGTAATATCATTTTTCACATGTACACTAAATCCATCCATTGCTGCTTTATACCCTGCATTCAAGTCTTGATCTGGTATACCTTCTGATACAAAATCTGCTCTTTGTCTATAATTATATGTATGTCCATATCCATTTATTGATAATTTTATATTATCAATATCTGTTACTATTGCCAAATCTGGTTGTTCTCTTTCATATAATCCTAAGTTTACGTTTGATATTTCTCTTGCTCCACTTGGAAGTAAATCATACATATCTTTAAAACTACATCCTGCTGTATTTGTATCAGCCTTCATAGAAACATTCTCAAATGGAGTAACTTTACCTTTAGCACTTTCTACACTATAGCTTGTATTCTGTACTAATGTAGAAACATGTTTCTTACTTTCATATGTTAATGTACTTGTATCAGCATTACTTGTATTTGAAACTTGTCCCTCAGTGACATTATTTGCTAAAGCTATTTTGCCTTTAATTGTAGCATATGAATTATTAAAGTTTGTTCTATCTTCATCTTTTTCTTTAGCTTTAGATGAATTTTCCATTTCATAAGCATTTTGCTTATTAGGGAATAATTCCTTTTCTGTTTTTACACATCCGTATTTTAATCCATTATATTCAAATTCTATATTATAATTTTGTAAATTTTCAATTATTATATTGTATTGTATTTTAGGATCTCCATTTTCATCTAATACCTTGTTTCCGTTTGCATCTAATACAAATTGTGCACCTTTAAACTTATAATTTCCATCTTCATCGGTAGTAGCTACTAATGTTGGTAATCCTCCGTTTTGATTTAATTCTGCATATAATCTTACAGTAACATCTGAAGCAGGTAAATCTTTAATGTCTGCATCATCATTTTTATATAAGTCATTTCTTTTTGTCTGTTTACTTACTTGAATATCTTCCCATACATATCCTCTAACATCAATTGTATATTGCTTATTTTTCATTAAGAATACTGTTTGGCTTTTTAAACTATCATATAAATAGTCACTCATAGAAGTTTGAACACTTCCACCTTTAATATCAACTATAGAACATAGCCTACCACTATATTGTTTAATAGCTTCATCATCTGCAAAAATATTATTAGCTATAGTAGACATTCTAGTATTATTTTCAAAAAATATTAAATCAACCAATCTTTGCATATCTTCTTTAGTATATCCATTATTTGGATTAAATCCTCTAAACTCCTTATTTACTAAATTTATAAAATCTGATGATGGTGTACTTTTACAAATTCTAAAATATAACTCATTTCCCATTACTTCTAAAGGTACATCTTTCAACTGATTTCTTATGTAATCTGTTCCTAAAAAGTTTTTTGTAACTCTTCGCAATAATTCCGTCCTATCACTATCATCCATGCTTCTTCCTGATGCATTTGTTACTAATTTTTTGCTTATTACCTTAGATTTATCTAATTTATAATAAATTAAATCTGGATTTTTATCATAATCAAATCTATACTCTTGAGCATAATATGTTACTTTTGTTGAACTTCCATCTCTAATAGGAAGATTTTTTAATAATACTGTTCCCTTAGAGCTTGAAATATTACCTGTTATATACCCATCTACTTCTGAATCTTTTTCTCCTGAATAGAAACACTTTGCTTTATTAATATCGGTTGTCCAACTTACTGTAGCTGGTTCTCCCTGTTTATATTTATAGCTTTTTATATATTTTTTAGTTCCATTCTCATCTTCTTTGAAAATCAAGAATCCTACTCCATTCATTTTTTCGTATGTTTCTTGATCTGCTTTTATTATTCTTAAGTCGCCATATAATCTATTTTTTATCCTTACAATTGTGGTCTCCCCATTAGTAATTGTAACTTGCTGTGGTTTAGGCTGTAAACTCAAATTATATCCTGATGGTACTTCTATCTCTGTCAATGTATATTCACCCGGCTGCAATTTTTTAAAATTAATAACCCCATTACTATTTGTTGTACCAATTGAAGTTATATTAGCTGGTCCTCCTTCAATTTTAAATTTAACACCTTCTAATGTTTCTCCTGTATCTTTATCTTTCTTTATAATTTTTGAATGTCCATACCATGTTTTAGTAGCCATTGTAACATTATCAGTAGTATCATATTTTTCTACAATCGGCTCTGAATCCCAGCCATCTTTAGGTTTCATTCTTTGTAAATTATCATGTGTCATAGTAGTATGATTATCATATGAAACTGGTGACCAAACATATCTCCACTTATGTTCGTAGGTAATTTGAAGTCCATCTTTATGAACAGCTTTCACATTTACATTATTTACTTCTATAGTTTGTAATGGAAGAATAAAATATATTACTTCTGACATTCCACTTTGAGTTATAGACATTTGTGAACTTGATATATCATGTGTTTTAATTGTTGTTCCATCATTTGTAACATATTTACCAGTAATAGTTATTTCTGAAGCATAATTCCATGAAATTTTATATGGTCCTATCTTATATTTTCCATCTTCTATAGTAAATTTAGCTCCACTATCATCCTTAGTAATCTTTACATACTCTTCTATTCTACTTTTTTCTTCTGTTGTTTCATCCGTTTTTTCTGTACTTTGCTGATACCAATGATGATGTTCGTGACACATTCCTAAACCATTGTCCATACATATAAAATCTACATTCCTATTAACAAGCACACCATCTACTTCATCCCAACTTGGATATGTATGATTTTCTTCATCAACCCAACCCGTAATATCAAGATATGCCTGTACTGCTGCACTCTGAATAAAAATACTCATCACTAAAACAACCATAAAAATTCTAAAAACATTTTTTATTTTTACTTTTTTCAAATAAATTAGATAAATAATAACACCTACAAACAAGCATATAAAAAATGTAAAAATAATATTTCTTACTAATCCAGTCTTTATAGAAATTATTACTGTTGCATCAGAATAATCATCCTCGTTAACATCTTTATTTCCTTCTGCTGAATCAATATCTTTTAAATTTTTTGTATTTAAACTTCCAGTAATTTCTGCTGAATTAACAAATTTTCCAACTGTATCAGTCGTAAGCTTTTTCGTAACATTTAATAAAATTTCTTTAGACTCTCCACTTTCAATCTTAGCCCCTGATAAAATATTAGTATAAACTGTTCCATTACTTTTTATTTTCCAATTACTATCATTTAGAGTTAATCCATCTGGTAAATAATCAGATATCTCAGTAACATATCCATCCGCTGTACCTTCATTTGTTATTTTCATTTTATATTGTATCTCTACAGTTGTATTATTAACTTGTTTTGCTGCAATCTCTACCTTAGTAATTTTTCCCTCATCATAATTATATTCTTTTGTTCCATTAGAATTCATAACTTTTATTTTACTTACATATTTATCTAATCTTAAATCAAATTTGGCTTTATAAATTAATCCCATATCAATATTAGTAACATTTGATGAATTAATCGTAATAATATCAGTTATTGCAACTTTTTTCTCAATTCCATCAATTGAAACATTTTTCAAAACAACATCTGAATTTATTGAATCATCTACACCCGAAACTTTATATTGAGTAACATCATAGTTGTCAGTATCAAATTCAAATAAAACTAAATATCTTCCATTCGTAAGATCTGTAAATTTATAATTTCCATCTGCATCTGTCGATAACACTCTAGCTTCATCATTTTTATCTTTCAAAATTACATTATTATCAGCATTATAAATTTTTACAGTAATACCACTCATATTACTTTCTCTGTCCCTAATTCCATTTTCATCTTTATCAAACCATACCTCACCGCTTATACTATATCTATCTGAATTTGGATTATCTGGATCTGGGTCATCTGGATCTGGGTTATCTGGATCTGGGTTATCTGGATACGGATTATCTGGATTTGGGTTATCTGGATCTGGATTATCTGGATCTGGGTCAACCCATCCTTTAGGCACTATTGTACAACTGACCGTATTTGAAACTTTTGTATGTATATACTCACCACTAACTGTCATATAATTTGATGCAACTGTTGGTTCACTTACATCCATAGTTTTAGCTGTAAATACAATATCCAAAGTTCTTCCCGCTGGTATAAATAGCTGTTGATAATAAATATCTCCTAATGGATTTCCTGAACTATCTAATATAGTATTACCTATATTAATAGTAGTTTCTTCTCTTTCATACTCTTTATTAGCTTCTTGTTCCAAATCATATGTTGTTACTAAATCATCATTTGGAAAAATCCACTTTTGAAAAGTTGCTTTCTGTCCTTTTACTCCTTTTGGTAAATAATCTAAAATATTAATCTGTGTTCTTATTTTAGATTCATTTTTTATTGATACTTTATATGTTAATTCTGTATCTGGCTCTACCTTTTCCCCTTCTTTGTCTAAAGTTTGTACAACAGTAACATATTCTGGATAAACCATTCTTCTATTTTCATTAGAAATATATACTGAATTAGCTTTAAAAGATAATTTTTCCTCAAATTCATTTATATTATCATCAAAATTCCCAACATTTACAAGTATTCTTATACAAACATATTCTCCAGGATTTATACTTTCAATTTCAGCTGTATATTTATTATCTTTAAAACTACCAAAATTATCTGTTGAAGCCATATTGGTTAATTCACTCTTCTTAAAAATTAATTCTTTAGGAAATTCATCTGTTTCCACTTTCACATTCTTCAATGTTTTATCACTTAAATTTTTAACATATAGCCAATAATGTAATGAATTTTTTTCATCTCTACCAATATATGATTTTAAATATGACACCATTTCTGCATTCTTTACTGTATTTTTTATTTCTTTACTACAAATTACTTTGTCTTTAGATTTTACTTCTACTTCATTAATAATATCTTTTACTTTTTCATTATCATCTAAATCATTTACTATAACTTCATAAAACTTAGTAAGACTTTGGTTTGCTTCTAAAGAATTTATTTCCAAATTATATTCTTTTAATTCTTCATCTTTTACATAATCATATTTTCCTTCCCAATATGTTCCGATATCAACAGAACCATATACAGTTCCATCTGGCACTTTACCCAAAACACTAATTCCATTAAGTCTTTCATTAGTTTTATTAATTACATTTATTTCATATTTTATAACTTGCTCTTCATAAACTACATCTCCATTAGATATTTCTTTACTTCCAACATAAGCTTTAACATTTAATTCTATATCATCTTTTGACAAATCTCTTTCTTCTACTATATTTTTATTGTTTTCAAAATTAGATGTACTTGATTCGTTTTCAATACTTACTTCCTTAGAATTATTCACATCTAATTGATTAAAAATAGAATAAATATGAACATCTGTTACTAATTCATTATTAGATAAATCCTTCTCATTTTCATAATTTATTTTTACCTGTGTATCTACTGAAGAAACATCCTTTTTTACTATAACAGTAGCTGGAATAATAACATTTGCACCATTAACCAAAGAATCTATTGTATACTGAGTTTGTTCTCCATTTAATGAAATCTTTATAACTTTACAACCATCTTCTTCAATAACTTCCGTATTAGCTATTTTTAAGTTTCCATCATATAATACTGATACATCACCTAAAATAACTTTTTCCACTTCACTTGGCATTTTTATTGTTATAGTAGGATTTTTAAATAAACTATATTTTATATCATTTGTTACAAGTGTAGCTGTAAATGTAACATCATTTTGTACATTATTTGTCCAATCTGTTTTATCAACTGATACATCCATTTTTGTTTCTGAATCTTTTAATTCTTCAACATCTACACTTTCAAAACTATAAATTTCTTTTTGATATTCTTTTTCTATTTCTTCCTCTTCTTGTGTTTCTTCATTCATTTGTTTTATAGTTTCTTTTTCATTTTTTAACAAACTAATATTATTTTTAACTTGAATTTTATTTACATTTTCTTCTCTTAAATTTTCTTTTATTTGTCTTTCATTTTTTATCTCTATATTTCCAAATTGCTCTGGTCTACTTATAACAATTTTCAAATTTGTTACTTCTTTTTCATATTGAAACTCTATTATTCCATTTTCATTTACTTCTGTATCTTTATTTACCTCTCCTAATAATTCATCATCTTGGTCGTATAGTTTTAAATATCCATTTTCACCTAATTTATTTAGTATTTCATTTTTATTAATTTCACTTTTTGTATATATTATATCTTTTGTTTCTTCTTCTACTTCATTTTTTATCTTATTTTTTTCTTCTGTCTTAACTACATAATTATTCGTTTTGATTATTGCTTCGTCATAATTGTCTTTATAACTTACATTTATTTTTAAATTTTCTGTATAATTTGTCTTATAATCTGTATTATTATTAGCATTTGATTTTATAAATCCGTTATATATATCACTTGTATTTACTTCTGTTGATATTAGACCAGATATATTTTCTTTAACTATATCTTCTTTTTTTATCTCTGTTTTCTTTTTTATTTCTTCATCATTATTTTTTATATTAAGTTGTAGAATTCCTGTTACTTCTAATTTTCTATTTGTATTATCATCAACATATGTACCTTCTCCATAATAGCAAATAACTCTATATTCATCCCTTGCACCATCTTCATATTGATTATAGATCTCCCCGTTATCATTTTCTTGATTAAATGCTCCAATTCTTATTTCTCCATTTTCCTCATCATATACATATGTCCAATCCTTTGCTTCATCACTTCCATTTGTTGCCTTTGTAGATATAGCTTCTACTTCTACTTTTTCAGGATAGCTATCTTCTATTTTTGGAAATTTTAAAAGAACACCTGTTGAATTCAACGGCTTAGATTCTTGTTCATCAGTATATTCAATTCCCGTTTTTAAATTATATTGTAGTAAAACTCCAGCTCCTTTTTCCACATCTTGCATCTTATAATTTACATACTTCTCTAAGTTGATTTCATAGATTCCATTTATTTTGCTTTCATCTATAATGTTTTCTATAGCATCAACTGCTGCTGAAATAAGCACCATAGCAGAACTATTTAACATTAACATCATAATTGCAAACACTGCCATAATTTTTTTAATTGTTTCCCTCATCGAAAATTCCTATCCTTTCTCTATATTAAATAAAGTTATTTTTATCTTTTAAAAACTCTATTTAAATTAATTGATAATTAACCTTATTATAATTGTATATAGTTTTAAATTTATATTCAATATCATTTTTTTGACAATTTTTTAATATTACAAAAAACGTCTTTTTTCTACTTAGGGAAAGTTATTCTAGGCATTATTCAATATTAAAATTAAATTTATTTTACATTTATATTACATATTAATATTTTAACATTATATTTTATTTAAATATATAATTATGTAAAGTTTTAAAATATAATCCTTTTTAATTCACAAAATTTATATATATCTCTTGACATATATGTTATAATATCCTTGCAAAACAATAATAAATTCAATTTATTATTATAAAAATCTATATTGAAAGGAATTAAAAAATTATGCAAAGAATTTTAAGCCATATGAGAAAAGCAATTGAAGAATATCATATGATAGAAGAAAATGATAAAATAGGAATTTGTTTATCTGGAGGAAAAGATTCAATTACACTTTTACATGCTTTTAAAGCATTACAACGATTCTATCCAAAAAAATTTGAAATAATAGCAATTAGCATTGACCCTGGTTTTGAATTTTTTGATATAGAACTTTTACAAAATACCTGTGATAAACTAGAAATTCCACTATTTATTGAAAAAAGTCATGCAAAAGAAATTGTTTTTGATATAAGAAAAGAAAAAAATCCATGTTCTTTATGTGCAAATTTAAGAAGAGGAATTATAAATTCTATTGCAATTAGAGAAGGGTGTAACAAAATTGCCTTAGGACATAACCAAGATGATGTTTTAGAAACATTTTTGCTAAACTTATTTTACACTGGTAGTATTGGAACATTTTCTCCTGTAAGTTATATGGACCGTACAGGAATCACTTTAATCAGACCACTTATATACACTCCTGAAAAAGATACAAAAAGATTTGTTAAAAAGAACAATTTAACAATAATGCCTAAAGTTTGTCCAATGGATGGAACGTCAAAAAGAGAATCTATGAAAGAAATGATAATTACATTACAAAAAGATATACCTATGATAAGAGCAAATCTCTTTGGAACAATTCAAAGAAATTTACCTGATTGGAAGAAATAAGAATAAAAAGAAAAGAAGGAAAGAATGGAAAAGAGGGAAAGAGAGGGAAAGAGGGACGTTCCTTAAAATTCCCTTTTTAGAGGGATATAGGGA
>OLVX01002180.1_pt1 | contig 14762 bp, 12 predicted proteins | sample 1673271 | NCBI WGS metagenome assembly OLVX01 (sample SAMEA3178939, study PRJEB25190) | human gut metagenome | biome: human gut; feature: human-associated habitat; material: faeces | place: Austria | collected 2013
GCCTGTCTCAAATGCATTTTGTACTAACCAGAAGTCACAAGTGTAAACGGCGATCCTTGCGGCTGTGTCATTTTTATAATACTGATTCAAAAGGTGTACTGCGTAGCTTCCGGCAAAGGATCTTTTGCCTGCGACATATACAAATCCGTCCCGGAAATCCGCCGTAAGAATCCGAAGATTTTTCAGAAAAATTCACCTCCAAACCGCAAAAACAAACAAATGTTTGCATATACTATAGCACATTCGTTCGATGAAATCAAGCTTTTTTGAGTGTTGCGCTTTTTATTTTCAGGGCATTGCGCAATTTTTACCTTTTTCGCACTTTCAGACTATTCTATAACACAGAAGGGAAAAACGCAGAACACAGACACAGGCCGTCGGGCAACCGGCGGTCTTTTCTGTTGCTCAGCCAATCTGATAACCGCCCTGACATACACGGAGAAAGGACGTGATCATGAAGTTATGAAGTTAAGACACACATGGAAGGAGGTGAAAACATGATAATCCATGAAGAAACAAACTTTGATGTCCCTTTAGAAATCATCCGAGCCAGCGAAGTCGAGCCGAAGGAAGTGAAATGGCTATGGTACCCCTATATTCCTTTCGGTAAGGTAACGATCCTGCAGGGAGATCCCGGTGACGGAAAGAGTACCCTTGCTCTGAAGGTCGCTTCGAGCCTGACAAAGGGAGATCCTTTGCCCTTTACAGATGAAGAACCGAGAGAACCCGTAACGGTGATCTATCAGACCACAGAGGATGATTTGGATGACACAGTAGTGCCGCGTTTTCTGTCCTCAGACGGTAATGCCGAACGGCTTATCTTCATCAAAGAGAACGAGAAAAGACTGACCTTTGGTGATCCACGCCTGATTGAAGCTATCAGAAAGTATGATGCAAAGGTTCTTATCCTTGATCCTCTGAGCGCTTATATCGGTGAAAACTGCTCTATGAACATGGCGAATGAGACCCGTGCGGAGTTCAATCATCTCATTGAGACAGCAAAGGCTACCGACTGTGCTGTACTCATCGTAGCGCACATGAACAAGATGAGATCCACAGAACCGCTGTATCGAACCGTCGGTTCCATTGACGTAGTCGGTGCTGCAAGAAGTGTCCTCAGCGTTGTGCGAACAAACAACAAAGAGAATCCAAATGAGCGGCTGTTAGTACAGGTTAAATCCAATCTTTCATCTACAGGTTCAGCCATCGTCTTTGAAGTTTCTGAAGACGGTGTCAATTTCATCGATGAGATTGAAATGACCGCCAAAGAAGCTTTTGAACTGTCCGGTCCTAAGATGGGACGCCCCAGTGAAAAATGCGATGAAGCCAAAAGATTCATCGAAAAGTTCCTTGGAGACGGCAAACCTCATCCGGCTTCTGAGTGTATTCAGAAGCTGAAGGCAGCCGGATTCAAGGAATCAACCTTCAAAAAGGCCAAGAGGAAGCTCGGTGTTGTTACAGACAAACCGAGCTTTGGTTTTACTTGGCAATTACCGAAGGTTGAAGAAGGAAAATATCAATGGGAGGAGATCACGGCAGACGATGATCTCCCTTTTGGTATTTGACGCGAGGAAGGTCAAGGGAGGAAAGCCCTTGCCCACGACATCTTTGCAGCATAGCTGAAAGTGTCATAGTGAGTTACACACATTCAGAGAATGTTGTGTAACAGGGCAGCTCCCGGCTTACTGAAAGGAGGTTTTATGCCAGGAAGCCAAAGACCCGACATGAGCTGCGCGAGAGTTAAGCAGTACGGTTCATCCGATATCGGCGCAGCTGAAAGACATAACGAACGGAAGAATCTTTCCTACGACAACATCAATGTCGTTCCGGAACGCATCCCCATGAATGTCCACTTCAAAAGTCCCGGTGAAGAGTCCTATATGGATATTCTTCGCCGGATGGAAGAAAACGGACAAGTCTCCATGAGGGGACTGCGGCAGGGTGCCACACTCTTCGATGAGATCATCATTGATGTGAATACCATGTACTTCGAGAGGAGCGGCGGCTATGAATATGCAAAGCGTTTCTACGAAGAAGCCTTCCGTTTTGTAGAGCGGAAGTTTGGTTCGGAGTATGTGATATCTGCTGTGATGCATGCCGATGAGATCAACAAGGCAGCAACGGACGATCTCGGAAAAGATGTGTACCATTACCATCTCCACGCTATAGTGCTCCCTGTAGTGGAGAAAGAAATCAAATGGAGCAAGCGGTGTAAGGACCCGGAACTTAGAGGTATCGTTAAAGAGGTAATCCATCAGGTCAGCCATTCAAAGAAATGGGCATCGGATATTCCACTTACAGACAAGAATGGAAATATCATTCTCAGAAAGAACGGCAAGCCAAAGTTCCGGGCTTCTTACAGTATCCTGCAGGACGAGCTGTATCAGCACATGACTGAGCATGGATTCAAAGGATTTCAAAGAGGTGAGCTTGGCAGCACCGCAGAGAATCTCACATCTCTGCAGTATCAGATCATGAAGGACAAAGAACAGCTGGCGGACCTGCAGGAGAAGATCCAGGCAGAGCAAGTCCGCTATGAACCGGCGCGTGATATCAATCTCACGGTGAAGGAGATCGGTGACATGGGACAGCGAACGCTGACGGGCAAGATGGCTGTCAGCAAGGACGATTACCAAAAGCTGACGGCGCTTGCAACGCAAGAAATCCCCAGCCGCAGCGAGATCCATGAACTGAACCGCAGTGTGGAGTATTACCGTGAGCGATACTACAGCAAAGCCAACGCTTACAGTAGGCTTGAGGAAAGATTCGGCGAGCTGAAAGAAAAATGCCGACCTTTTCTGGATGCTATGGAGCACTTCCCCGACCTTGTAAAAATATTTGCAGACAAGGTAAGGGAATTGTTCTCCATCAAAGAAGCACAGGAAAGAAAGGCACGAGAAGAAGCAGAGCGCGAGGCAAGAAAAAATCAAACGAAGGATAAGGGGTTGGAAAGATGATCTCATCCATGAGTGTAACAACTTCTCAACCTCTTAACCTCATTTATGAAAGGAAAATTATCAATGAAAGAGATAACATGTAACATTACTAAACCAATCGCTGTTCTCAGCGAAAACGACAGAGGATACACCAAAGAAGCAAACTTCGTCTCCTGGAATGAACGGAATGCAAAGCTTGATATCCGTGAATGGCACCCGGGACATACCCGCTGCGGGAAAGGTGTTACGCTTACCAAAGATGAAGGCCGTAGACTTTGGGAAGCTCTTACCGGAATCTACTCTAGACTTGGCGGAAAGGAGAGATGCGAATGAAAAACGATGTAAATCATGTACCCATCCATTTGAAGATGAACCTGACATCAAAAGAGGCTGCCGAGTACAGCAACATCGGAATCAATAAGATTGACAGTATGCTCCGTACGCCAAACTGCCCCTTCGTGCTTTATGTCGGCACCAAAAAGCTGGTAAAGCGCAAGGAGTTCGAAGAATATATCAGTCAGAGTCTGATCATCTAACATAAATCGCTAACGAAAGAAGAAAAGTTTCAAATTATGCCTTGAGAAAAAGAGCACTTTATGCTAAGATTAGAATTTAGTAGTGTGCTCTTTTCGCTCAGGCAGAAAGGAGTAAAACTATGGGCAAAAACCTCAAAGGCAAGGAATGTGGAAAAGGTATTCATCAAAGAAAAGACGGTCTGTACAGCGCAAGATTTGTTGACCGATTCGGAAAACGGCACGAGAAGTATTTTCAGACACTTCCCGAAGCGCGCAACTGGATTGAAGACAGCAAATACGCTGACAAACACGACGATGTTTTTGTTCCTACAGATATGACAGTCGATGAGTGGTTTAACTTCTGGATAGAAAACATTGTGGGCGATCTTGCTCCCAATACTCTCAGAAATTACAGGGAAAGATACGAACATAATATCAAGCCCGTTATGGGTAAAATGCTTATCTCCAATGTTAAACCGATGCACTGCAAGAAGGTGCTTCTTGATATGGATGCAAACTATGCAGGCTCTACCATTCGGCAGACTTATATCGCCATGGGAACCATGTTCAAAGCAGCCAAGATGAATGATGTGATCGCTAAGCACCCTATGGACGGAGTTCGATATTCAAAGCCTGTGCGTGCGAAAGATGACATCAAATTCTTCACCCGTGAGGAACAAAGCAAATTTCTTGAAGCAGCCCGAAAATCACACAATTACGAGCAATACGCGCTGATTCTTGAAACCGGACTTCGTACCGGTGAGCTGATCGGACTGACATGGGATGCAATCGATTTTGAGCATCGGATGCTTACAGCAAACAAGACACTCGAATTTCGCCATGCGCAGCAATTCTGGCGAGCGGGTCCTCCGAAAACCCAGCAAAGCTATCGGACGATTCCCTTGACAGACAGGGCGTACGACATATTCAAGAAATTATGGGATAACAGGCACGAGAGATATGAATCTCCTGCTTTATCTGAAACTCTTGAATATGTGGACAGACGCACGGGAATGATGGCTAAACTTGTGATGCGTGATCTTGTCTTCATCAACTGGCGCACCGGGCAACCGAACAAAAACAGTTCTTATGATACCCACCTCTACAAACTTTGCGATAAAGCCGGTATCAAGCGGGTATGTATGCATGCTCTGCGGCACACATACGCAACCCGTGCAATCGAAAGCGGTATGCCCCCTAAAATACTGCAAACCCTTCTTGGACACGCCAGCATAAAAACAACCATGGATAGATTGTTCATGTAACCGATGAATCCATGAATCAGGCGATGATCCAGTTCCAGCAAGATGCGGTCTATTAATCAGCCATTCGTAAATGGCGTAGACAGTAAATCAGCAGGCAGAAAAAAACTAGTAAAAAATCGGTGCAATACCAAAAGCGCTGATTTCGGACATTTATCAGCAGTAAAATCCCCCTGAAAACGAGGGGTTCTGATAAAAACCGATATATTTTAATGCGAGAATGGCGTAAAAATGGCGTAAAATCCAAAAGCCAAATCGCAAAACCCCAGTAAATCCGGGAATTTTTCTAAGGAGAATGATAAATATGAAATTAGGTATCGTCGGTCTGCCGAACGTCGGCAAGAGCACACTTTTTAATGCGATCACGAATGCGGGGGCGCAGTCTGCGAACTACCCGTTCTGCACCATTGAGCCGAACGTGGGCGTTGTTGCCGTGCCGGACAAGCGCCTCGATAAGCTGGCAGAAATGTACGAGCCGGAAAAGTTCACCCCGGCGACGATCGAGTTTGTGGACATTGCGGGTCTTGTGAAGGGCGCGTCGAAGGGCGAGGGCCTCGGCAACAAGTTTCTCTCCAACATCCGCGAGGTGGACGCGGTGGTTCATGTGGTGCGCTGCTTCGAAAACGACGACATTATTCACGTCGAGGGCTCCATCGACCCGGCCCGCGACATTGAAACAATCGACCTTGAACTGATTCTCTCCGACATTGAGGTGCTCGACCGCCGCATCGACAAGACGAAGAAGATGATTAAGGCGGACAAGAAGTACCAGAGCGAGCTGGAGTTCTTTGAGCGCGTACACGAGGCGCTGGATGCCGGAAAGCCCGCCCGCAGCGTGGCGTGTGACGAGGAGGAAGCCGAGCTGCTCGCTTCCGTCAACCTGCTGACGAACAAGCCCATCATTTTCGCCGCCAACATGAGCGAATCCGACTTTGCAAACGGCATTGAAAACAACCCCGGCTATCTCGCCGTGAAGAAGATCGCCGACGAGCAGCACGCTGCTGTGCTGCCGATCTGCGCGGAGATCGAAGCCGAAATTTCTGGCATGGACCCGGAGGAAAAGGAACTTTTCCTCGCCGACATGGGTCTGACCGAATCCGGCCTTGACCGCCTCATCAACGCGTGCTACTCCCTGCTCGGTCTCATCTCCTACCTGACCGCCGGCAAGCCCGAGGTGCGCGCCTGGACGATTAAGAAGGGCACGAAGGCCCCGCAGGCTGCGGGCAAAATTCACAGCGATTTCGAGCGCGGCTTTATCCGTGCCGAGGTCATTGCATTTGACGACCTGATGGCATGCGGTACCATGGCGGCCGCGAAAGAAAAAGGCCTTGTACGCAGCGAAGGCAAGGAGTATGTGATGCAGGACGGCGACATCGTTCTGTTCCGCTTCAACGTTTAATCTTCAAACAAAAATTGCAAAGCCCTCCGCTTCCGATTTTTCGGGATGCGGAGGGCTTTTTGCAGGAATAAATCTTGTAATCTCTATTTGTTATCTTCGCTGATGATGCGGTAATACACCTTTGCGGTGAGGGCATAGACGACCGCATAGAGCACAGAGAATACGAGGAACGACGCGACGGTGCAGGTAACAAACACCGTTTCGGAGCTGAGCATCATAGCGCGCAGAATAGCGCGGATGATGGGGTACGCGAACATCACGTGGATGCCGGCTGTGATGAGCGGCAGGAAGAAAACAGTCAAAATCTGCGTATGGATAGAGTGCTTTACTTCCTTTTGGCTGAGGCCGACCTGCTGCATGATGGCAAAGCGGTTCTTATCCTCCATACCTTCGGAAATCTGCTTATAGTAAATGATGAGCACGGCCGCCATGGTGAACACAAAGCCGAGCGAGATGCCCATAAAGAGGAAGCTGCCATACATGCTGCGAATTTCCTTCGTATTTTCGACACGGCACTCAAAATTGAAGTATCCGTCTTCTTCCCAGAATACGCTTTCTTCGTCCGGCATGATGGTCGTAACGTCTTCGCGGATCGCATCGTAAAACGTCTGTTGTTCCTCATCTCTCAGTTTGCCGAGCGAGATGCAGTAGTACTCGGTGGGCGTGATGACTTGACTTTTTTCCGCATAATCCGGCAGAACAACGACATACGGCTTTGAGACGTAAGCGTGATATCTGCCGCGCAGGTTAAAGGACTTCGGCGTGGGTAAAAGCGCATACGTCGTGCCCGCAAATGTCATGGTGTCCGGCATAGGTACGCCGTCTACACTCATATAAAGCGCCGTGCCCGGTTCCACGGTCACGTTTTCGCCTGTGATGCGGTTATAGGTCTCTGCGGAAAAAAACAGCACGTTACGCGTGATGGAGTCGACCTGCGCGGTGCCGTCTTTCATGAAGATTGCAGAGGAATGGTCTTCGGTTTCTTCTGTGGAATCGTAGCCGGTCAGGAATTCATAGGACGTATAGCTGCCGCCCGGAACACTTTTCAGCTCATCGGTCAGAAAGGTGTCCATGTCGACCATGTGGTTCGGGTCTTCCATACTCACCAGAACATCTGCCGGGTAGCGTGTGTGGATCATATCCTCGGCGCCAAACCACAGCGAGCAGGTGGAGGACAAAATGACGAGCACCATGGTGGAGAGAATGCAGATATTTGCAAGGCCGACGGCGTTTTGCTTCATGCGATACAGCATGCCGGAAACACTGATGAAGTGGCTTGTTTTGTAATAATAATTTTTATTGCGGCGCAAAAGCTTTAAAAGCGCGATGCTGCCCGCCGTGAACAGGAAATACGTGCCGATAATGACGAGGAGGACGGCAACGAAAAACAGGGAGATGGCGAGGACAGGCTCACGGGAAGACAGAATGGAAAGCGCATAGCCGGAGCCGAGGCACAGCACGCCGAGAATGGCCATGAACGCTTTCGTCTTCGGCTCGCGCTCGCCGACGTTCGTGCCGTGCAGAAGTTCTATGGGACGCGAAATGCGCACACGAAACACATTCGAGATGTAAATCAAAACGTAGATTACGCCGAACACAACAGCAACGTACTGCAAGCTTTTCGGTATGATGTGAAAGCCGTAATTCGGCGTGATGCGTATCATTTTGGCAACGATGAGAAATGTGAGTTTATCAAGCAAAATGCCGACGGCGCAGCCGCCTACAATAACGATAAGCGCCGTGAAAAGCGTTTCCAACCCGATGACGCGGGCAATATGGCCTTTGTTCATGCCGAGCACATTATAGAGACCGAGTTCTTTTTTACGCTGCTTCATCAAAAAGCTGTTCGTGTAAAACAAAAATATGACGGCAAACAGCATGACGACGGTGCTGCCGAGCGTGAACATCATTTGCGACGTGGGACCGAGCTCCGTATTATTGGAAAGCGAATTTAAAATGTAGCTGACCGCTGCCACAAAAACGCCCGCCAGCATGAACGGCACGTAGCTGCGGCGGTGCTTTTTGATGTTCTGCGCCGCCAAGCGCACATATAAGTTATTCATTTTCGTGCCCTCCCGTTACGCGCCTGCCGCCATGGCGGTGAGGGTATCCGAAATACGGTGGAACATCTCTTCATTTGTGGAACCACCGCGGTAAATTTGGTGGAACACAACGCCGTCTTTGATGAACAGTACGCGGCCGGCATGGCTTGCGGCCTTAGTGGAGTGCGTGACCATCAAAATCGTCTGACCGGCGCGGTTAATCTCGCCAAAGAGCGATAAAAGGCTGTCGGACGCGCGGGAATCGAGTGCGCCGGTGGGTTCATCCGCAAGGAGAATCTGCGGTGAGGTGATGAGCGCACGCGCCACGGCGGCGCGCTGCTTCTGGCCGCCGGAGACCTCGTACGGGTACTTCTGGAGCAGATCTGCAATGCCGAGCTGCTGCGCGAGCGGCAGAAGTTTCGCCTGCATCTCCGGGAAATGCTTGCCCGCCAAAACGAGCGGCAGAAAAATATTATCCTGCAGGGTGAAGGTATCAAGCAGGTTGAAATCCTGGAAAACAAACCCGAGGTTCTGGCGGCGGAACGAAGCAATCTCTTTTTCGCCGATGGTCGAGAGTGCACGGCCGTTTAAGAACACCTCCCCCTCCGTGGGACGGTCAAGCGCCGCCAGGATATTTAAGAGCGTCGTTTTGCCGGAGCCGGATTCGCCCATGATGGCGACATACTCGCCGCGCTCCACGGCAAATGTGACATTCGTGAGCGCCTGCACGCGGCTGCCGCCGAACCGCGTGGTGTATACCTTTTTCAATCCATTGACTTCCAAAACAGCCATAAATAAGTCTCCTTTTTCAATTCGTTGACAAAAGTATACAGCAAAAAGCGGACGCAGAACATCGATTCACCTTACAAAATGAAAGGTGGAGCTTACATTTTTGTAAGGTCACTCCACCTGTAAATTGCTTTCCTTCATATCGAGCGAAAAGGTGCTGCCTGCGCCGGGAGCGGACTGCACGGAAAGCGTGTGGCCGAGCATATCGGCGGCGCGGCGGCTCAGATACATGCCGAGACCCGTCGATTTCTTTTCTGCCCTGCCGTTATAGCCCGTGAAGCCCTTTTCAAAAATGCGCGGCAGGTCTTCCGGTGCGATGCCGATGCCGGTATCGCTGACCTTTAAGACCTTATTCTTTGTGACGGTGACGGTCACGGTGCCGCTTTCCGTATATTTTACGGCGTTTGCGAGCAGCTGACCCAAAATGAACGCCAACCACTTTTCGTCCGTTAAGACCTGCACCGGGGCAATATCGCACTTTAACGCGATGTGCTTGCGGACAAACTGCCCGGCGTACTGCCGCACGACGCGCTTTATGACGGGTTCGACCTCGACTTTGGCGAACACAAGGTCGTTTGACGTGCTGTTTAGGCGCGCGTAATTCAAGGCCATTTCGGCATAGCGGTCTATGCGGAACAGCTCTGCGGAAAGTGCGCGGCTGCGCGGGGTATCTTCTTCGCCGAGCATCAGCCGCATGGCGGAGATGGGCGTTTTGATCTGGTGTACCCACATGGTGAAATAATCGGTGTTCTCCTCCTGCCCACGGCGGCGGTCGGTCTCACTTTGGGCGAGCTTGGTGCACAGCATGCGCACGGCTTCATCGTAACACACGGCCGTGCTGCCCGAGGGCTCCGGGAGGTCATCGCGTGATTCGGGCAGATTCAAAAGCGCCGATTCCAACCGGCGAAACTGCTTATGAAACCGCAGATAGCTTAAAATAAAGCTTAAAAGCCCCACCGCCGCGCACAGCAGCGCCGCGTACAAAACGGGATCGGCGGGCAAATCGTATAAATAGAGGATCACCGCAAAAATGGCAAAGCACAGCAGCAAAAACGCGATCTGCAAAATGTGTGCGCACAGGTATGAGAAAAACAGCGCGCTTTCTTTTTTCTTCATGGGTCACCTCACAAAACGACATAGCCGCTGCCGACGCGCGTCGTGATGAAATCGGTCAGGCCGATGCCGGAAAGCTTCTTACGCAGGCGGGTCATGTTGACGGTCAGCGTGTTTTCTTCAATGTACAGGTCGTATTCCCAAAGGCGTGTCATGAGCGTTTCGCGGCTGACGACCTTGCCGCGGCTTTCCATAAGCGTCTGCAAAATGCGGAACTCATTGCGCGTGAGCTGCACCTTTTGGCCGTCGTGCGTCACGGTCTCATCGTTCAGGTTCAAGACCGCGCCGCCACGCTCAATGACCGGCACACGGTCGCCGAGGTCGTAGGTACGGCGCAAAACGGCGCGAATTTTTGCCATAAGCACGGAAGGGTCGAACGGCTTTGCGATAAAATCATCGCCGCCCATGTCTACCGCCATCACAATATTCATATTTTCCGACGCGCTGGAGACGAAAATGATCGGCACGGCGGATATTTTTCGGATCTCGCTGCACCAGTGGTAGCCGTTAAAAAACGGCAGGGTGATGTCCATGAGGACAAGATGCGGGTCGAAATCCGTAAATTCGCGCAGAATATCGCGAAAATCGCGGACACAGCGCGGGGTAAGCCCCCAAGATTCGATGATGCGGCTGACCGCACCCGCAATAGCCTCATCATCTTCAACAATCAAAATTCTGTGATTTTCCATAGTATCTCCAATTTACAAATTGTTAGCCTCGCTTCTCCCCGAGTACCCGCTTCAAAAACGCCGCCGAGCGCTCCATGCATTTCAGCTGCTCTATGGAGCCGAAATGTTCTGCCGCAAAGCTGCCGGTGTAACCGGAGTCAAGCAAAACACGCATCATTTTTTCAATGGGCAGATTGCCGTCGCCTACCGCCACGGGATACAGCTTGCGGTTTGCGACCGTGACGCACGGACTGCCGGTGTTTTCCGTAAACGCGCGGTCTTTGCAGTGCACGGACGCAATGTACGGACGGAACAGGGAAAAGCTCTTCACCGCGTCCTCCTCATTATAAAGGAAATTGCCGGTATCAAAGCCGCAGCGCAGACCGGGCACATGCCGCATGAACCACATGAGCTCATCGGCGCGGGAGTACGGCGCCGTAAGGTTATCGAACTCCTCCATGACAACCGTGATGCCGTGCTTTTCCGCTTCCGCTGTAAGCTCCGTTAAAGATGCCGCCATGCGCAGGCGGCGGGTTTCATACTTTGCGCTGCCGCGCACCATTTCGTCCTCCGTCAAAAAACCCGCCACGGCAAGCAGGAACTTGCAATTTGCTTTTTCGCAGCAGTCTATGACGCGCAGAGATTCCGCACGGTCGTTTTCCGGAGAACCCGTCTCGCTGCCGAAATCGAAAAAATTATAAATGCCGTTCACGCAAAGACCGGATTTTTGCAGCGCAGGCAAAATTACATCACCCTCGTTTTTGATGCGGTTCGCGTCGAGCTCCACACCGTCAAAGCCAAAGCGTTTTACCGCCGCGCACACTTCATCTAATGTAATATTCTCCTGCTTCATGGCTTCTGCCATGTGCTCGTAAAAAACAGAAATTCGGTTCATAGAAACGCCACCTCCAAAAGTATTTTCAGCATAGCAGGCAATGCGGATTTTGTCAATGCAAAACCCGCAAGCAGCACGCGTTCCGCTGCCTTTTCCGAAAATTTTTCCCGGCGGCACAATGTGACAGAATCAAAATTTGTCCCACATGTATACTGGTGTCGGGAGGTGAAAGCGTGACCGTTTATGCCGACCTGCTTTTCATCGTGAACCTCTACATAGACGCGCTTTTGCTCAGCGCGGTACGGCGTTTTTTGCGGCTGCCGCTTACGGGAAAAAGGCTTTTGCTCGCTTCCGTGCTCGGCGGGGTGTTTGGGCTTTCTGCCCTGCTGCCCGCGCTGCCGGGGGTTGTTTTATTTCCGCTGGCGCTGTTGGAATCGCTTGCGCTGTGCGCGGCAGCGTTTGCGCCAAAGCCGATGACGCAGCTTTTAAAAGCCGTTTTTTTGCTGTTTTTGTTTGGCGCGGCGTTTTCCGGGCTTTTGACGGCTGCGGCGTATTTTCTGCCGATACACGGCATTTTGCTCGCAAACGGCGCGGTGTATTTTAACATTTCCGCATTGACGCTCATTTTGCTCACGTGCGTCTCTTACGGCGTGCTGTACGGCTTCGACCGCCTGTTTCGCAAAAAGGAGCCGGACGTGTTTTTCGCAAAACTGACCATCACACGGCAGGGCAAAACCGTCACGCTGCCGGCGAAAATTGACACGGGGCTGACGCTGACGGAGCCTTTTTCCGGCACGCCTGCCATTGTTGCGGATCGGCGTGCGCTCGGTGACATATTGCCGCCGAATTTCGGAACGCAAAGCACGGAAAATGCTGTTTCTATGCGGCTCATCCCGTTTTCTTCACTCGGAGCGGACGGTGTTTTGCCTGCTTTTCGGCCGGATGCGGCTTCGCTTTCGGGCATATCAATCGAATGCTGGGTGGCCGTGACCGACCGCACGCTTTCCGCAGGGAGTTTTCAGGCGCTCGTCGGCGCCGCCGTGTGTGACGCCGCGCAGATACAGGGTTTAAAACCCGGAAAGGACATCCCATGAAACACGATTTTCTCACCCGCATGCGCGAAATTTTTGCTCACTTTTTATCAAAGCTGAACGAAGACACCTGCCACTACATAAACGGCCCGGAAACGCTTCCGCCACCGCTGACGAAAGCGGAAGAACAGGTGGTTTTTCAGAATATCCGTGACGGAAAACCGAACGCACGCGACCCTCTTATCACACATAACCTGCGGCTTGTCGTGTACATTGCGAAAAAATTTGAATCACCTGCCGTGAATGTGGAAGACCTCATTTCCATCGGCACCATCGGGCTCATCAAAGCGGTAAATACGTTCAGCGTGGAGCGCAACATCAAGCTTGCGACGTATGCTTCGCGGTGCATTGAAAACGAGATTCTAATGTACCTGCGCAAAACGGCGCAGCTGAAAAACGAGATCTCGCTCGACGACCCGCTGAATGTGGATTGGGACGGCAACGAGCTCCTGCTCTCCGATCTACTCGGCAGCGACCCCGACATTGTGAATCGCGGCATCGAGCAGGAATCGGAAAAGCAAACGCTGCTCCGTGCCGTTGAAAAGCTTGACCCGCGCGAAAAGCAGATCATGGAACTGCGGTTTGGGCTGAACCGGCAAAAGGAGCACACGCAAAAGGAAGTTGCCGATGCACTCGGCATTTCGCAGTCGTACATCTCAAGGCTTGAAAAGCGCATTTTGCACCGATTGAAGGCAGAAATGGAGAAGGCGGGATAAACACGACAAAAAGCAGATGTATCTACCGATTTTGGTGACACATCTGCTTTTTCTAAAAAATACACCGGTTTTAAAGTATTCGGTTTATACGAGCTTCAAATATTTGACCCCATACGGCGGCAGCTCCACCCTGCCGTGGATGTCGCTTGTTTCGCCGGTTAAAAAATCGACCGCTTTGTACTCGCCGCGGGCGTCTATGGAACACGGCGCGTTTTCCGCATTGACGGCAACAAACACCGTCTCATGATCACAATGACGCTCAAACAGCAGATTTTTATTCTGAATGGTGATGTTCTTATAATCTCCGTAATTCAATGCGCGGCTTTCGGTCTTCACCTTCGCGAGTTTTTCGATAAACGCGGTGAGTTCGTTTTCGACGGGTGCATCGAAGCACGGGCGCAGGGCGCTGTCGCCCTCATGCTTTTCGCCCTTTGCGCCCCACTCGCTTCCGTAATACAGGCACGGAATGCCCGGCATGGCGAACAGCACGCCGTACAGCGGGTAAATTTGTTTTTCGTCGTTTAAAATGCTCGCGATGCGCGTTACGTCGTGGTTATCGGCGAAGTTCATCAGGTGCTTGCCGCGGTACAGCGTCCACGGCTCCGGGCCGAACTGCCGCCCGAGCGAATGCGCAATCTCAAAGAGATTCATCGAATTGAACGCAGAGTAAAGCCCTTTGTAGCACTCGTAGTTCGTCACGCTGTGCAGCAGGCCGTCTGCGGTGATGCGGTTGTAATCGCCGTGAATCATCTCGCCGATGAGCACAAACTCCGGCTTTTTGCCGTCGCAGTACGCGCGCAGGCGGCGCATGAAATCTTCATTCAACATATACGCCACGTCAAGACGCAGGCCGTCGATGCCGAATTCGTCGATCCATCTGCCGACGCAGTTTAAAAGGTACTCGACAACGGTGGGATTATAGAGATTGAGCTTGACAAGCTCGTAATGTCCCTCCCAGCCCTCGTACCAAAAGCCGTCGTTATAGGCGCTGTTACCGTCGAAATTCAAGTGAAACCAGTCTTTATAGGGAGAGTCCCACTTTTTCTCCTGCACGTCACGGAACGCAAAAAAGCCGCGGCCCACATGGTTGAACACGCCGTCGAGCACAACTTTGATGCCGTTTTCGTGCAGCGCATCGCACACGGCTTTGAAGTCTTCATTCGTGCCGAGGCGACAGTCTATTTTTGTAAAATCACGCGTATCGTAGCCGTGGTTGTCCGATTCAAACACCGGGGAAAAATACACCGCGCCGATATGCAGCTTTTTCAGGTGCGGAATCCACCCTTTGACCTTTTGAATGCGGTTCACGCACACGCCGTCGTTCGGCATGGGCGCACCGGTAAAGCCCAAGGGATAGATCTGGTAAAACACCGCTTCATCTGCCCACATTGTTATA
>OLVX01002181.1_pt1 | contig 14759 bp, 12 predicted proteins | sample 1673271 | NCBI WGS metagenome assembly OLVX01 (sample SAMEA3178939, study PRJEB25190) | human gut metagenome | biome: human gut; feature: human-associated habitat; material: faeces | place: Austria | collected 2013
CGTATTTTTCGGCTTGCTTTCTGTTGTGTTAATTCCTATAATTTCACACTTCAGTTACTTATTGGGACGGCGCGCGGACTGGTATTTCGGGGGAGGCAACAGCGTTTCCGACAATTCTGCTATCACTATTTATGGTTTTATTCTTACCATTGGTGTCAGATTGTTTCTTCTTCCTCTATTAGTGCTTGTATATCAATACTTTAATCCCACCAGAGTCGCCCAGTATCACTCATGCAGATGGACGCGTATGGCTGCGGTGTGGATAGGGATGGCTGTAATGTTCATTTCCAATATGACAATGCTGTACAGACTGACATTTGTACTTTCCACCATAGGCATTTTCCTTTTACTGGAAATAGAACAGCACTTCTACATTAGGAAACGGTTTATAACAATTCTTTTATGGTGCGGAATAATGACAACTCTGTGTAATACCGTAAACTATAGATCCATTATACTGAATTCCAGATATCAGTATATCGCCATGCCGGTACCTGTAATATTGCAAGACCATTATGACAAACAGTGGATATTAGAACATGTCAACGGAAATAAAATGAAGCAATAGAGTATGAAAGTAGCTATTCTATATATATGTACAGGCAAGTACAACCAATTTTTCAAGGGTTTCTTTGAATCGTGTGAGAAGTATCTGCTAAAGGATATTGCCCAATTGGAATACTATGTATTCACGGATGATATGTCTTTGTCCGACGAAGCCAATGTACACTTGATAAAAAAAGAGTGCGCAGGCTTTCCGGCAGACTCTCTTTTCCGCTTCGATATGTTCCTACAAGTGAGACAAGAATTAGAGAAGACGGATTATATTTACTTTTTCAATAGCAATGCGGAGTTTAAAGCTCCTGTAGGAAAGGAGTTATTGCCGCTGAATGGGGAAAAGCTTGTAGGGGCAGAGTGGCCGGGCAAGCGTAAGCCTTTCAAGCATCCGGCATTTTATCCCTACGAACGTAACAAGCATTCATCGGCGTATATACCTCCCCGGGAAGACAAGCCATATATCTATTATATGGGTGGAATAAACGGAGGAGAAGCTGCCGACTATTTGGAAATGGCAGAAACTCTGTCGGAGAATATCCATGCCGATTATGAAAAAGGTATCGTGGCGTTAGTCCATGATGAAAGCCATATCAACAAATATTTCCGGACTCATGACTGCAAAGTGCTTTCTGCCGAATATTGTTTCCCGGAAGAGTGGATTACATGTGATTTTTCACCTAAAATTATTTTCCGTGACAAAGTAAAACTTGATCCTTACTTTAACAAAGGACGTGATTACTCATTGAAGGGGAAACTGAAAAAAACAGTCAGTGTCATTTATAGAGCGATTCGCTGGTATCTTTAAAAACTTATCAGATAATGAAAATCGTAAAAATTCTCGGAGGTCTGGGAAACCAGATGTTCCAGTATGCCTTGTTCCTTTCATTGAAAGAGCGGTTCCCTCATGAGCAGGTGATGATAGATACATCCTGTTTCAGGAACTATCCCCTGCACAATGGTTTTGAGGTAGACCGGATATTTGCACAAAAAGCCCCCGTCGCTTCATGGAGGAATATTTTGAAAGTGGCATATCCATATCCGAATTACCGGTTCTGGAAAATAGGGAAATACATTCTGCCAAAACGTAAAACCATGTGCGTGGAGCGGAAAAACTTCTCCTTTGATGCTGCCGTTTTAACACGTAAAGGAGACTGTTACTATGACGGTTATTGGCAGCATGAGGAATATTTTTGCGACATGAAGGAAACTATTTGGGAAGCATTCTCCTTTCCGGAGCCGGTCGACGGGCGGAACAAGGAAATAGGGGCACTGCTTCAGGCAAGCGACAGTGCTTCATTGCATGTCCGCCGCGGGGATTACGTAAACCATCCGCTTTTTCGGGGAATTTGTGATTTGGACTATTATAAACGGGCGATACACTACATGGAAGAGCGGGTAAATCCGCAGCTGTATTGTGTCTTTTCCAACGATATGGCTTGGTGCGAAAGCCATCTGCGTGCTTTATTGCCGGGGAAGGAGGTGGTGTATGTAGACTGGAACAAGGGTGCGGAAAGCTATGTGGATATGCGGTTGATGAGCCTGTGCCGGCACAATATCATTGCCAACTCTTCTTTCTCCTGGTGGGGAGCTTGGCTGAACCGCAATCCGCAGAAGGTGGTGGTCGCGCCCGAAAGGTGGATGAACTCACCGATAGAAGACCCTGTTTCTGATAAATGGATAAAACTATAACATAGAAGATATGAATATTGTCTATCTCTTTTTGACTTATAAAAACCCGGAGCTGCTGCTTCATACAATACAGCGGCTAAAAGCTCCTCATGTGGAGTTTTACGTACATGTGGACGCTTCATCCGGAGAGGACTTTTCATGCCTACAAGGAATAGATGGGGTGTATGTGTTTGTAAATCAGTATAATACAAAATGGGGGGGGGACATTGAGTATTTATGCTATCCACCTAACTGTTATTACTCTACTTATTTCCTGTCTTGATATTGATACCCTACAACTGCCTTATTGGTTATGTGTATGCGGTATGTGGATAATGGTTTTAATAATAAGCTACTTGTGTCATATTCTAATTGGAAAGAACCGTTGCTTGTCTTTGTTGCTCTTAGGTAAGTAACAATCTGTATATCTACATTTATGAAATTCTCTGTATGTAAGCACTCAAATAATGGCTCAAACTTGAAAGGTTTTACTTTCAGTACCAGAGTGAGCTTTGCCTCATGGAGAATCTCTGCAGTCCTTCTGTTTGAGGAATAAAGTTCCCCATAACGTGTTCTATAAGTGGTATAAGGACACTTGAAAAAATCTTAAGAAGATGTAGGGACTATGCTAATATGGTTTTTGGCAAAATCGCTTTGGCTACGAGCCAATGTTAAATTTAAAACAGACTTTCAGTTTTATAAATCTATAATATAATGAAGGAGTTCAGTGTATTGATTTCAGTCTATGCACGTGAGCAGAGCGATTATTTAAGATCTGCCTTGCATAGTGTGTTTGAACAGACTGTGCCACCTACAGAAGTCGTATTGGTTGAAGATGGTCCATTGACAACTGAGCTGGAGGCTGTCATTACCGATTTTTGTGAGAAATATAACACTTTGAAAATAGTAAGGTTGGCTAAGAATATGGGGTTGGGCAATGCGCTGAATATAGGCTTATCCGCATGTACTTATGATTTGGTTGCACGTATGGATAGTGATGACCTATCGTTACCTAACCGGTTTGAAGCTCAATTAAAAGTATTTGAAGAAAATCCGGAAGTTTCTGTTGTAGGAGGATGGATTTCTGAATTTGATAATGATCCCCAAAGTATAATTTCATATCGGAAGCTTCCACAAACAGATAGAGAGCTTAGAAGAATGTGTCAGTTGAAAAATCCGTTGAATCATATGACAGTAATGTTTAGTAAAAAAGAAGTGCTTGATGCAGGAGGATACCAGCATTTTTACTTGTTTGAGGATTACTGGTTGTGGGCAAGAATGATAAAGAATGGGGTGAAATTGTATAATGTACAGGACGTGCTGGTCAATGTACGGGGCGGAAGTGCTATGTCTGCAAGACGCGGAGGATGGAAATATGCGAAAAGTGAAATACGGTTTCAAAGAAAAATATTGCAAATGGGCTTAATCAGTTTACATGTATTCTTAAGAAATGTATGTGTCCGTTTTTGTGTCCGTATGATGCCAAACGGTTTGAGGAGTTTGGTATACGAAAAAGTATTAAGGTAATTCTTTCAATTTTTAAAAATATGGGGTATAGTGAGGACTTCATTCCGGACGGAATGAATGCTTTTGAGCGTAATGTAAAGCGAATAGGGGATTGCATTATTGCGGGAGTTTTATTATTAATATTTTCTCCATTGTTCTTAATCTGTTATCTGGTGGTGAAGCGTGAGGATGGCGGCCCGGCTATCTTCAAACAGGAGCGTGTCGGTCGTTTTGGCCGCCCGTTTTATATTTATAAGTTTCGCAGTATGCGACTGGATGCTGAATCTATGGGACCTCAGTTATATAAAGGCGGAAGAGATCCCAGGTTAACTAAAGTGGGTAAATTTTTACGCGAACACCATTTGGATGAGTTACCGCAACTTTGGAATGTCTTCTGTGGTGATATGGCTTTTATAGGCCCCCGTCCGGAACGTAAATTTTATATTGACCAAATAATGGAACATGATCCGCGTTACCGCTTTTTATATCAGATTCGTCCCGGGGTAACTTCGTATGCAACGCTTTATAACGGTTATACAGATACGATAGAAAAGATGTTACGTCGCTTACGTTATGACTTGTTTTATCTGCAACATCGCTCCTGGTGGTTTGATTTTAAAATATTAATAAAGACCTTTATCTGTATTGTTTTCGGTAAGAAATTCTAATAAATAATAGTAAAAATAAGATGAATAAATTCTTTTTAATTGTATTGCTGGCTTTTGTGATGACTGGCTGTCAGTCTTATAAAAAAGTCCCCTATCTGCAGGATGCAGAGGCCGTATCGCATGGAGTTCAGAACGAACAGCTGTATGATGCGAAGATAATGCCTAAAGACTTGTTGACCATTGTGGTGTCATGTACCAGTCCTGAATTGGCAGCTCCTTTCAATCTGACAGTTGCTACACAGGGTAATGTTGCTTCGAACTATACAACCGCTCAGCCGGTTCTGCAGCAATATCTGGTGGATAATGAAGGAAAGATAAACTTCCCGGTATTGGGTGAACTCCATGTGGGAGGGTTGACAAAGAAGGCAACGGAACAAATGATTGTAGAAAAGTTGAAGCCTTATATAAAGGAAATTCCTATTGTGACTGTCCGCATGGTGAATTATAAGATTTCAGTGATCGGCGAAGTTGCCCGTCCCGGCACTTTTACTATCTCGAATGAGAAAGTAAACTTATTGGAAGCATTGGCCATGGCAGGAGATATGACCGTATATGGACTGCGTGATGACATTAAATTAATAAGGGAGGACGCTAACGGCAGACAGGAGATTGTAACCTTGGATTTGAACAAGGCAGAGACGATTCTTTCACCTTACTACTGGTTACAACAGAATGATATTATTTATGTCACTCCCAACAAGGCCAAGGCCCGTAATTCGGACATCGGAAGCAGTACCAGCCTGTGGTTCTCCGCCACTTCTATCCTGATTTCCATTGCCAGTCTATTGTATAACATTTTAAGATAATACCGGAACAATGAAAGAGGAACTACCAAACGAGAAATTGCGCGAAGCGGAGGATATGGAAATAGATATTAAGGAACTGCTTTTCAAATGCCTGATCCACTGGCCTTGGTTCGTAGGAACGGTGGTGGCTTGTTTGATTGCCGCCTATGTTTATTTGTATGTTGCTACTCCTGTATATAACATTTCGGCTACGGTTCTGATAAAGGATGATAAGAAAGGAGGAGCCTCAAATAATGTGGGCGGTTTGGATGAACTGGGCCTTAGCGGATTAATCACTTCTTCGCAAAGTATAGATAACGAAATAGAGGTGCTGCGTTCCAAGACGCTTGTAAAAGAAGTTGTCAATTATCTGAATCTCTATGTGACTTATAAGGATGAAGATCTCATCCCTTCGAAAGAGTTGTACAAGACTTCTCCGGTGCAGGTAAACATGACTCCGCAAGAAGCGGAAAAGCTGAAAAAAGACATTGTTGTTGAAATGGTGGTACAGCCACAGGGCAGTTTGGATGTGAACGTGAAAATGGATGATAGGGAAATTCAGAAACATTTCGAAAAGTTGCCTGCCATTCTTCCTACTGACCGGGGAACGATTTCTTTCTTTCAGGCTACTGATTCTATCCCTGTGGAGGGGGCTTCTTCAGTTCAGGGCGCACGGCATATCACAGCTACCATTAGCTGTCCCATGAATGTGGCAAGAGGATATTGTGGAAATTTAGTTATCGTACCTACCTCGCAAACGACTTCTGTGGTAACGGTTTCCTTGAAGAATTCCAGCTTGCGTCGCGGACAGGATTTTATCAATCAGTTGCTGGAGATGTATAATCGCAACACGAATAATGACAAGAATGAGATTGCGCAGAAAACGGCGGAGTTTATCGATGAACGCATTGGCATTATCTCAAAGGAACTGGGGAGCACGGAAGCTGACCTGGAAACTTTCAAGCGTGACGCGGGAATAACGGATTTGAGCAGTGACGCGCAAATCGCTTTATCCGGTAATGCCGAATATGAGAAGAAGCAGGTGGAAAACCGTACTCAGATCAGCCTGGTGGAGGATTTGAAGAGGTATTTAAGTCATAGTGAATATGAAGTGTTACCGAGCAATGTCGGCTTGAAGGACGCGGCCCTTGCCACGCAGATCGACCGTTATAATGAGATGCTCATTGAACGTAAGCGTCTGCTCCGCACTTCTACGGAGAGCAATCCGGCTATCGTCAATTTGGATACCAGTATCCGTGCGATGCCGCAAACGCGCAGAGCCTCGCACAGGTGGTACAGCACGCTCCAAGGGCTGTTTATAACCAAAGCTGATCTGGACCGCGAAGCCAAACGCTATATGCGTCGTATCAGTGACGCTCCGGGGCAGGAACGCCGGTATGTGAGTATAGCCCGTCAGCAGGAAATAAAGGCCGGATTGTACTTGATGTTGTTGCAGAAGCGTGAAGAGAATGCCATCATGCTGGCTGCCACTGCCAATAATGCGAAGATAATAGATGAAGCAATCGCTGATGATATTCCGGTATTTCCCAAGCGCGGTATTATTTATTTGGTTGCATTGGTCTTGGGATTTGTGATCCCTGTTGCCGTTATCTTCCTGATTGACCTGACGAAGTTCAGGGTCGAAGGCCATGCGGATGTGGAGAAACTGACGAGTGTTCCGATTGTGGGTGATATCCCATTGACTAATGAGAAGAACGCCAAAGACGGTTCTATCGCCGTATTCGAGAACCAGAATAACCTGATGAGCGAAACTTTCCGTAACATCCGGACGAATATCCAGTTTATGCTTCAGAATGACAGGAAAGTAATCCTTGTGACTTCAACGGTCAGCGGTGAAGGTAAATCTTTCACTTCGGCTAATCTGGCTATCAGCCTGTCTCTTTTGGGGAAGAAAGTTGTGATTGTAGGTCTTGATATCCGTAAGCCGGGATTGAACAAGGTTTTTAGTCTTTCGAGCAAGGAGAAAGGTATAACTCAATATCTGTCCAATCCGGAAATGGATCTGATGAGTCTTGTGCAACCGTCCGATGTGAATAAGAACCTGTTTATTCTTCCGGGCGGAACCGTTCCTCCTAATCCGACGGAATTGTTGGCTCGTGATGGCTTGGATAAAGCTATTGATATGCTCAAGAACAATTTTGATTATGTAATTCTGGATACAGCTCCTGTCGGTATGGTTACCGATACTTTATTGATAGGGCGTGTGGCTGATTTGTCGGTATACGTATGTCGTGCCGACTATACTCATAAAGCCGAATATACATTGATCAATGAGTTGGCTATTGAGAAGAAGTTGTCTAAGCTTTGTACCGTAATCAACGGTGTGGACTTGAAAAAGAGAAAATACGGTTATTACTACGGTTACGGCAAGTACGGTAAGTACTACGGTTATGGTAAACGTTATGGCTACGGCTATGGATATGGAGAAAAGTGACAGATAAATCTGTGATATATGAAAAAGACGGTAGTCGAATATATCACAGATACGCTTGAAGATATTCCCAAGCAATCTCTTCAAACCAATAAAAGGCGTTTACATGCTTTTTTCTCAGAACAGGAAACAATAGAGAAGCGGGGGACACATTTTGTATTCAGGTATGCTTTCTATTCTGTTGAAAAATTACGAAGACCTACGAAACAAAGCCTCTTTAAAGAATATAATATGTTGTGTTCTGACTTGAAAAGCACTCCTTCTGGGGAAATATCGGATATGGAATATAAAGATGTTGTATTATATGGTAATACTTCCTCTCCTGTAGTACAAGAACGATTGACTGAATATTTGGAACGGAATAATTCGTTAAAGATTCAATTGTCTTTTTGTGATGAAGAAACCTCAGAATGTAAAACAGGAGAAAATATTGCCTATGCAGAACTGCAGAAAGCATTGTTTTATTGTAAAAGGAAGAAGTATTTGCTTCTGTTCATTTCAGTTCGTGAGTTGATACAGGATATTCGCTTTTACGATCTGCTTGATGAATATCGTGTTGATTTCCGTTGTGTTGACTTTCCTTGGTTTTGCAGGGAGAATCTACAGTTGATAAAAGCAGTTATGTTATATGAGAAGCTATCTTCTTAAATAGTCTTTAAATAGCATATTGATCTGAATATTAGTATTATATGTTACATTTTATATTGAATTGCTATATGTAGGTCCCTAACTTCATACTACAAGATGAAGAACCCTACATTTTTCGTTGGTTAAGAAGAATACAGCGGTATATCTTAACCGGCACTTTCATATCGGTTTGATTTCCGATATGCTTTTTTACCCCATATATCAACTGTCTGTGAAGATCGTTGATATATTTCTTATAAAATAATTACATTTAAAAGAATAGAGGTTGTGTCAAAAATACTGACACAACCTCTATTCTTTTATTAGCTTCGTGAAACTTGCAGCCCTTTGTCGGAAAGAGTCATATCAACAAAACGTGCTCGTGGATTAGGAGCATGCTCTGTCAGTATCCGTCGTATCTGTCCTGCGGCTTGCGGGTCTTTAGCTACCATATACAAATAACCGCCGCCTCCTGCACCGGGCAATTTATATCCTAATGTATAGTCTTTGATTGTCTCGATAATGGCTGCTACTGCCGGAGGGTTTGTGCCGCTGTCCAGCGCCTGGTTTTGTGCCCAGGTTTTATTAATCAGACTGGCGAAGTTCTCGAAATTACCACGTAGAATAGCCTCGCTCATGTCCGTTGCGTGTACTTTCATCTCGGCTAATAAGCTGAGGTGCGGACCGGAATTGAGGAACATGGAGCTGACGATTTCGGCTAATATTCCTTTCGCTGTACGGGTGATGCCTGTGTAGCAAAGCAAATGGCAGTCGCGATAGTCGGGATGGGTGAATAGTTGGTCGGGCAGCCAGCGTACTAAAGGATTCTGTTCGAAACCGGCTTCGGACTGAAGCAACTTGACACCGGGAAAAACACCGCCATATTGATCCTGCCAACCACCGCCGGTGGTCAGCAACTGCTCTAATGCCAATGTATAACTGCAAATATCGTTTCTATCCCATGCCAGTCCGCAGAAATCATTGATAGCTCCGAGAACGGTGGAAGCCAGAATGGAACTGGTTCCTAACCCCGAACCCGCAGGAATTGCCGCTAATAAGGTAATTTCGAGTCCTGCGCCGAAGGCTTTCAGATGTTCTTCCAGCGAAGCGTAGTTCTCGGCGGAAAATTCCGGTGCAAATCCGGCTAAAGTAAGGGCCGCTTTGGGAATAGAGAAAGGAGAACCGACTTTCTTGTAGTCTTGCAGTTCCTCATAGTTTTCTATGATTTCCACAGCACCCATATCAATGGAGCGAAGTACGATGTGATACTCTTTGCATGGTTTCACATATACTTGCAAGGGTGGCTGTCCGTTCAATTCGATAGCCAGGTTGACAACACTTCCTCCCGAATAGAGAGAGTAGGGAGGGGTATCTGTCCACCCTCCTGCCAGGTCGATGCGGACGGGGCTACGTCCCCATACAATTTGGTCTGAATATACATCGAGACGGGGCTGGTTCTTCCGGCTGGGCATAGCTCCCAATAATCCGTCGCGAAGAAGTTGGAATGCCGATTGTTCTTCTTCTTTATAGTTGCTGTCGCCGTGTAGCTTCATGATACGTCCCCGTAGCATCCGGTTGTGGATTCTGACCATTGGCGCGGCGTCTTCTTTTAATATGTCAGGCGTGGCTAAATCAAAGCGGACAAATTCTTTGGCAGCATCCTGCAAATCGAGTTGATAGAATACGCTCTTTTCGTAATTGTCGGCCAGCCCTTTCCAGTTGCTCCGGCGATAAGCGCTACGCTGCTCATACAGTCGTTTCAGATTCGCGCGTGCGGATATTTCGTCGGCAGAGACTTTTTCTGCTTTTAGCCAAAGTTGTTTTCCTTCTTCCAGTTGGGGTTCGGAGATCATCCAACGTATCAATATACCCAAATCTTCTACGGAAGCTGTTACCGGGAAAATGGAAGCAGACTGTAAATCGTCCGTGCGTCCATTTATGTCTTCCCAAGTAAGGGCTCTTTCCTGCATCCACTGTGAAAAAGGGATATTGAGATATGTGGTCGTTTCATTTTTCAATGCTCCTTTGAATACATCATCCAATCCGTAAGGACGTGCAACGAATGCGTTGTCGCCAAAAGGAACCACGTCAATACAGATACCGTCCGGCAGATTTATATTCCATTGGTTTTCGGGAACACCTGTGATTATCTGGCGTGATCCGAGATGCCAGCCTTCCCCTACATGGCTGTTTTCAATCCATAGGTTAGCGTTATCTGCACAGAGGGAGACTTGTGTACTGGAGTTCTGGATAAAGATTGCCGGATTCGGTTTTACTTTCCGGTGCATGATCTTTCTTTGGTCACGTACCTTGTCCTGTATGGCTAGCGTAGAAGAAATCAGTTCATGACTTGTACCGAAATGGTAAAATTCGCCGCCGGGTAACGGTAATATGGCTACGGATAGTTGGTTGACTTCTTCATCTTCCGTCTTGGGATGTTCTCCCAAAGCCAGCCCATAGTCGGAATATAAGTCATAGTAATTGATGTCATTCGTTCCTTCCTTGAACGAGCGCTTCATTAAGACCTCTACGGCACGGTCACTTAAAATCCAGATGCCGATGTCCATTAGGAAAAGGTGAGTCTTGGATAAACCTTCCAATTCTTCCAGAGAGGGCTTCTGTAACATGAAGTCGAGTACTTCAGGGCTTTTCCGGTCGGAGACAAAAACTCCGTGATGAGTGGCCAGAGAAGGATTTACCCATAAGCCGTAGCATACGACGTCCACATTGGGGATGTCCTGCAAAGGTTTTTCCGAACGGATATATACATCTCCACTGGCTATCAATGTATTCATGCCGGCCGGCGCTTGCTGCATGATTCTTTCGTATAACGGGAGTTGCAAAGACAGCAGGTTCTGTCCCAGTCTTTGTCCTCTTTCCCAACTGAAGATCGGGATAGGGGTCAGTATCTTACCGGAAGGTCCGTAACTGGGTAAGCGGCGGCTTTGTCCTCCTGCATGAAGTAATATCCTTTTTTCGCGTCCTATCCAATCATTGAAAGACTCTTGTGGGGCAAATGCCTGGTGGCAGGCTTGCAAGAGCCAGGTTGTTCCGCCTCCGGAGCCAAGCTTGCTGCCTATGGGATCGGATGTACAAAACCATTCGTTATGATTAACTTCTTCCAGTTCGTGAAAACAGTGGATCAGGTTTGGGGGTAAAGATAATAACTTTTGCATGATAGAATCGTCGTTTGTTGGTTAGAATTTCTATAGATCAAGTCCATCCCAAGCCTCACAGAGCGCTTGCATGGACGGTAGTAATAAATCGGCTCCGGAGTCCAGCAATACCTGTCCGTCCAGAGGTCCCGTGTTCACAGCGATTGTGAAAATGCCGGCTTTGTGTCCGGCTTCCACCCCGAGAGGTGCGTTCTCCACTACCACCGCTTCGTCGGCTTTCAGACCACCTTTTTTCAGGGCCATAAGATACGGTTCCGGGTTTGGCTTTCCGTATTTGACATCGAATGCCGTAACCATTAGTTCTTTGTGAAACATTCCCGGAAAGTTATGCTCCAACCGTTCGAGTAATGAAAGTTGTCCGGAACCTGTTACCACCATTGGAGTGAGTCCTTCACCTTTTACTTTTTGCAACAGTTCCCATGCGCCGGGCATACGTTCAGCTTCTGCATACGAGTTGAATAAGACACTTTTCTCCTGATATATACTTTCTATTTCTTCCTGCGTGGCCTCCCTTCCCAGTTCACGCTGAAATACGATATTAATAGTGGCAGCCCCTGTCCGTCCTTCGTGCATATAGGCTTCTTCACGGCTAAGAGTAAGCCCGTGTGATTTCATCACCTTATGCCAGGCTTCGGAATGATAGGGCATGGAATTAAAAAGCACGCCGTCCATATCGAACAGGACGGCTTTCAGTTTTTTCTTCATACTTTATAAATAGTGAACCATTATCTGTTTAGAGTTTAATCTTCTTATTTCGAAACATATACGAGGCAAAGATAACTATAAAAAATGAGAGATAAGACAAAACGGACGGATAGTTGCAAGCGGGCTCTTTGAGCAATAAAGTATCCAATTATTTGTCATTTAGAAGATTATGTGTATTTTTGTAGCATTATAAACTCAATGATAGCATGAAAAAGAGAGTATTATTGTTGCTACCTTTGTTTTTAGGTGCTTGTTCCGATAGTGGGGAGAGTCCTGTTATCACGATAGAAAGACTGTATGTAAATACTGATCCGGACAGTGAGGATTCTAAAGGGGAAGACTATACTAATCAGAAAGATAATCTGCCGGCTTTAAAGGTAGGGGATAAGGTGAATGCTTTTTTGCTCTTGGATGGGAATGGAGCTGAACTTAAAACCTTTAAACTTCAGAATGACGAAGCGGTGAAAGCCGAACTTCGTTATGAAAAAGCCGAAGTCTCTACCGAAGGAAACCTGACGGATGAGGAAAAAGGTCAGTTACGTTTTAAGGACGGTGTGACGCAAACCAGGGTCATGGTGAAAGCTACTATTGAACATGTAGATAAGAACGGTGATGTGAAGCTGGCTTTCTATCTTTCCTCCAAGGCTGAATGTGAAGGCGCACAAGAGGAAATCGGCTTGAAAACCAAAGAGGTAGAGGAGAAAGATTAAGAACGGAATGTCGATAGACAACATAAAAAAGAAGCGGTCTTATTAAGACCGCTTCTTTTTTATGTATAGATTCTACTACAATCTTGATTGGATCGCTTTGGATTCTTCCTCGTAACCCGGTTTGTTCAGCAACGCAAACATGTTCTTCTTGTATGCTTCTACACCCGGCTGGTTGAAAGGATTCACGCCCAGCAGATAACCGCTGATACCGCAAGCCTTTTCGAAGAAATAAAGCAGGCCGCCGATATTGTATTCGCTCAATGAAGGAAGAACAATACGCATATTAGGTACGCCACCGTCTACGTGAGCCAATTGAGTTCCCAGTTCCGCCATTTTGTTCACTTCATCCACACGTTTGCCGGCTAGGAAATTCAGACCATCCAGGTTGGCTTCGTCAGAAGGAACTTCCAGTTTATGGTCTACCTTATCCAGTGAGATGACAGTTTCGAAGATAGAACGTTCACCTTCCTGAATCCATTGTCCCATAGAGTGAAGGTCGGTAGAGAAGTCTACTGATGCGGGGAAAATACCTTTGTTGTCCTTACCTTCTGATTCTCCGTAAAGCTGTTTCCACCATTCGCTTACATAATGCAGTTTCGGACAGAAGTTGACGAGGATTTCGATCTTCTTTCCATTTCTGTACAGTTCATTACGGGTAGCAGCATAGATAGCAGCAGGGTTTTCTGCAAACGGAACGTCTGCGCCACATGCTTTTTCCATGTCGGCAGCACCGGCAACCAGTTGCTCAATGTCGAACCCGGCAACAGCAATCGGCAGCAAACCGACCGGAGTCAGTACAGAGAAACGTCCGCCTACATTATCGGGGATGATGAATGTTTTGTAACCTTCCTTGTCGGCAGTAACACGTGCTGCACCTTTCTTGGCGTCTGTTACAGCTACGATTACCTGTTTTGCAGTTTCTTTGCCGCGTTGGTCTTCGCATTGTTTCTTCAACAGGCGGAAGGCAAGCGCAGTTTCGGTAGTAGTTCCCGATTTGGAGATATTGATAACACCGAATTTCTTGTCTTTCAGATACTCAGTCAGTTCGAATAGATAATCTTCGCTGATATTGTGTCCGGCATAAATCATGATCGGAGCTGTCTTTTTTTCCTGCAACCAAGTGAAGCTATTAGATAACGCCTCGATTACGGCACGTGCGCCCAGATAGCTACCACCGATACCTGCAATGATCACTACTTCACAGTTGTCTCTCAAGACCTTTGCGGTAGCGTTCAAGTCAGCCAAGTGTTCTTTGCTGATAGAAGAAGGCAAGTGCAGCCAGCCTAAAAAGTCGTTCCCTTTTCCAGTTCCTTTTTCCAGCATTTCCTGTGCGGCTTTTACCTCTGCTTCGTAGGCAGAAACCTTTTCTTTGGAGATAAATCCAAAAGTCTTTTCAATGTTCAAGCTAATCATATCTTTCTTGTTTAAAGGTTATCTAAAAGAATCAGTTAGTAATTTAATCTCGATCATAGGCGAGATACGTTCGTATAGAATGTTGTACACAGCGTCCAGTATTGGCATATTGACATGATGATGTTTATTGATTTCTTTGATACATTTCGTACCATAGTAACCTTCCGCAATCATTTCCATTTCAATTTGCGCACTCTTAACGGAATACCCTTTACCTATCATCGTTCCGAAAGTTCGGTTGCGGCTGAAGTTGGAGTAACCGGTCACCAATAAATCCCCCAGATAAACAGATTCATCCACGTTTCTGTTCAACGGATGCACCGTATTCAAGAAACGGTTCATCTCCTGAATGGCGTTGGAGATCAATACAGCCTGGAAGTTGTCGCCATATTTCAGACCGCTACAGATACCGGCAGCGATGGCATATACGTTTTTAAGTACCGAACTGTATTCGATACCCGCTACGTCATCACTGACAGATGTTTTGATGA
>OLVX01002183.1_pt1 | contig 14746 bp, 3 predicted proteins | sample 1673271 | NCBI WGS metagenome assembly OLVX01 (sample SAMEA3178939, study PRJEB25190) | human gut metagenome | biome: human gut; feature: human-associated habitat; material: faeces | place: Austria | collected 2013
ATTTTTCCAGTTGTGCTATCATATGACCAGTTATTCTTAGAGAAGTTATCTCCGTTTGCGTCTCCATTTGTCGCATTTGTAGAGTTTGCAACTACTGTAACTGTTTCTGGGTATTTATTATTAATTTTTGGAGCATTGACTTCTATGTTTGTATTCTTTATTGGCAGCACGCTGTTTTCAACATATGATGTAATTTTGCCTTGAGTGATTAGCTTGCTTACATTGTTTGCTGAATATGGAATGTATTTTGTAATTTCATAATCCAACTTAGCTTTTGCAGTTGATGCTGTCCAGCTTGTGTGAACTACTATATCTTTCTTAACTGCAACTTCTTCGCCTTTAGCATTTACATATGTTCCAGTAAATTTTATTGTATTATCTCTGTCAAACATATCTTCACTTATTTCATCTTTTTTGTCTAATGCTATGTTTATTATTTCTGTTACATTCTCGCCATTGTTTATTTGGTTAAAGCTTATTTTTTTGTTTTCTGCATCTACTGCTTGAATGTTATCAGATTCTTCTGTTTTTGCAATTTTAAAGTTTGTGTCTGAGAAGTCTACTACTGCATCTTTTATATATCCAGCCTTTTTTACTTTTAATGCAATATTTAATTTCGTATCTTCTGCATTAACATCTGCTGAAACAGTATGTTTTCCTCCATCATAATAAACATCAAACTCTACATTCTCATTTGTAGTTGACGTTCCTTGATTTTCTAATGCTTTTGCACTTAAAAAATTGTCTGCCGCATAGCTTACTACTGTTGCTGAATTGGCATACAATATTGTTGTAGTTAATAGCATCGCAATTACTTTAATTAATTTTTGTTGCATCTTTGCTCCTCCTTAAAAATTTCACTATAACTAATTATACTCTATTTTTGCTTATTTTTCAATGTTTTTTTAACTTTTTTAAAAATTATGTAATCTTAATATTCATGTTATATTATTGCATTTTTTCCCATATTTTTCAATAGGTCTTTAAATTACGATAAAAAAGCAATTGAAACCCGCTTGCGGAAGGCATTACTAGCACATTTATTAAATTTTTATTACATTTTTAATCATTTATTTTTTTATAATTATTTTTACTTCTAAAAGTAATTAATTTTTCCCGCTTATTTCAAGCTTTTTGCAGTTTGTATGTTTTTATGTTAATTTATTATTATTCCCACTATATATATTTCCCTAGGTTTTTCACTTGTTTGGCAAAAAAAATTCTAATTATCAAGTTTTTATCTTAATAATTAGAATTTTATTTATTCTATTTATGCTTTTTTAATACAACTATTGTTATAGTAATACCTGCTATTAATATGAATGCTACTGCACTTATTAATACATAGAATATTGGTGTGTTTCCAAATGGTGGTAAAATTACAACATCTTGAGAATCATCTGCGTCTATTTCGTATGGTTCTGTTGTTGGGTCTTGGTTACCAACAACTGAGTATGCCATCTTTCTTCCGACTGTATTCTTAGTTGTTACAAGTTCTACCATGTTGTTGTAAGTTTTGTCATCATTTGTATTATCTTCTGTTATCATTTGAGTTAATATTAATTTAACTCCACTCACACTTTGTGATGCATTTACAGTTTCTAGTGCATGCATTGGATCTTCTTTAAATTTATTTGCAATCTGATTTTTTGCTTCCGAAGTATCTGCAATTAATGGAATAAGGTCTTTAGATATGGCTTCTGTTACAATTATATGGTCTTTTGTATATTTATTTATACTTGTTTCATATGCCTTATTTACCAATCCATCTTGTAACACTTTATCACTTGTAATTACTTGCCATTCTGGGTTTTGATTACTGTTAAATTGTAAATTGTTTCTTGTTGCCGTTTTATCATCTCTATCATCCCATTCATGTAACTGTGTTCCAACATAGTCAATTAACTTTCTTGGATTTGTTTTTACTATTGTACCAGTGTCTCCAACCTTTCCAGTATAGTAGAATTGGTCTTCTTTATAATCTACTTCACCAACATTTGCAACAGTTATTGCATATGTTATTTGAAGTGTTGCTCCATGCATAACTTCTTGGTCCATTGTAAGCTGTACTTTTCCTTTGCTTGCTGCTTTACTTCTTACAATTGGATTCAACATTAGATAATTTTTATAGTTTTTGTTTGTACTATAAACATTTTTTGTGTCTTGTCCATGTGCAGTGTGGTCAATCCATAATACGTTTGTAGCTTTTGCAATTGCATCAAATAATACGCTGTTGTCTGCTAGAGTCATTTTAACATTTGTGATTTGTTTTGTAACCTTTAATTGAGCTTTTGGTCTTTCAACTAAACCAAAGTCTAGTCCTTCTAGTACATAGTAGCCACCTCTATCGTAATTGCTAAATCCGACATTGGCTGTTCCAACAAGTGGTGTTGTCTCAGATTCTTCTCTATTATACTCACTCTTCATGTTTATAACGCCTGTTTCTGCTACCATGTAAGTATTATTCATAAATGTATTTAAATATTCTCTTGTTTTGCCTTCGCTTGTTGGCAAATGTTCGTATGATGCTAGAATTTCTGCTAACTCGTTTGTAACATCTCCATTTGAATATTTCTCTACTATTTCTCTTGTATTGTCTATATTTACAAGATTTAATGGGTTTTTAGCTACTTTTAATCTCCAGTTTCCAATGCTTTGTATTATACTTGAAAGTGAACTATAATCCATATCTTTCATTATATCTTTTGCATCTGATTGATTCTTTCCATCAGCTTCTTCAAAATTATATTTATATGAGCCTGATGTGTTGTTTCTATATGCTCCAACACCATTAAACAATTCAGATTCTACTTGATATGATGTAGATTTATAATCATTTCCATTGTATGATTTCTGGTTTATAGCTGTTGCTCCACTATAACCTAGTTTTTGTGTTACAGGGTTTGATATAATTTCTCCTGTTTTATAATCAACAGCTTTTTCAGATAATACAGTTTCATCTGTTGAACCGTATATGAATCTCACAATGTACTCTCCTGGGATTAATCCTTGGAATAAATACTCTCCAGTTCCAATTCCTTGTGACGTTAAGTCTGAGAATGTTACATTTCCTCTTCTCGGTATTACCGTCGACAGAGTCTGGCTAGTATCTCCAGTTTTTACTTCTTTCCAGATATATTCATACCTTGTTCCATCTACGCCATCACCATTAGATTTTTCTCTTAATTCTACTAGTTGTACTCTTACTCCATTTATTCCGGTTTCCCCGTCATCACGTTTTCCATTTCCAACCATTGCATTATTTACTTCTTCTGTTCTCTTGTCTTCCCAAACAGTACCTTTTATTGTTCTAACATTTTGACGGTTTAACGTAATCTTAATGTTTGGAGCTTTATCTGTATCATCTTCAAATTTAGAAGTATCGATTTCACGTAAGTTACCTGGTGTTGAATCTGTATCTGGAATACCTGCAATATCTCCTCTTACAAACTCTGCCATAGCTTTTGTATCTCCAAAGTTTGGAGCAACTGCTTTTATTCCATAATAAGATTTATAACCATTTATTTCTGCTACGTTCTCTTTTCCAGTGTCATCATCTAAAAGTATGTTTCTGCTTGAATCCTTTTTTACTTCAAAAGTTATATAGAAATATATATCTTTATTCTTATCTGGATCTGATAGAGGGAAACAGCCTGTACTTGCAATATCATCTCCTGCACTACTATATATATTTGAACCTGTTACATATATAGTATTGTAACCATCCATTTTTTTCATGGTTGCTTCTGAGTATCTACTCTTTTCACTTAAAGTTACACTTCCTATACTATTTCCATCTTTATCACCTATATATGAACGTTCTGGAACAGGCGTAAAGTCTGGGTCATAATAGTCTACTACTTCTGTTACTGCTGTTGCAATTCCATATGAGCTGTTACGAATTGTAAACTTATATGTTACAAATACTTTTAATTCTGAATCTTGAGATAGTCCTAATGCTTCTTGGAACAATCCCCATTGGCTATAATCTTCTACTTTAAATGAGTAGTCTTCTCTATAAAGTTCTCTTGTATAATTATTGCTGTAATATCCATTATTTCTTCCTTTAATATCCCAGCAGCCTTCATAAATTATACTGTTTCTTTTATCGTATTTGTATTCTTCAACTTCTCCATTTATTTCAAGAGTTGCTTTATAAACATCTTTTCTCAATGCTAAATCAACAATTTCTCTTTCCACAAATCCTTGGTTTACATGTCTCATTATGTCTGGCTCTGCATATAATGTTTTCACTTTATCGCTTTCAATAAAGTCTATCATTTGTTTTGAATCTATAAGTGCATGTTTCTTCTCATCATTTACAAAAACATCTAAATTTGGATATAAATCCATATTATTAGTTCCGTTACAAGTATAAGAATCCATCATACTTTCGTTTACATATGTATCTTTTGATTCTCTCTTACCATCTTTACTTACTTCTCCAACAATGTTTCCAAAATCATCTATCAATCCTTGATCTTTTAACTCTGTTCTTGTATGCATTTCTGCTTTCGGCTCTAGTAAGTTTTCTGGTGCAGAACCAATATCTCTAAATTTTGCATTGAATACATTTCTTTGAGTTGCAACATCCATACCCTTAGAATTGTTATCCCAATTTTCGTCATCTCTATTTGCGTTATATTTTGTTGGCTCATAGTATTGACCATTGTATGTGAATTTTACATAGTAATTATACATTGAATTCAAGTTATAGAATACATAATCACCATTTTTATCTGTGGTTGTTGCTTCTACAAATCTTCCTTTTTCTATAAAATCAAACTGTTCAGTTACACCTCCTATTGTTCCACCAGTACCTATTCCACCAGTAGAATCTGTTTTTCCTTCTTTGCTCTTTTCATATAATATTTTTTCTAATAACCATTGAGCAAGTTTTCTTGCATCTGAATTTCTATTTTCTTTTGTTGTTCCACCTAGTACAACTATTGCATATTCTTCATTTTCATATACAAATGAAGCAATTACACAGTAGCCAGAAACCCTAATTTGACCTGTTTTTGTTCCTTCTATTCCTGGTGTTGTTTTTAATGGGTTTGTACTATTAAGCGTTCTTTGGAAGCTTGTTCCATTTCTATTAATTGTTATAGATATTGATTGCTTTGAGCCTTCTTTAAAATACTCTGCAAATATTTGGTTATCCATTGCCGCATCTAATATTTTAGCCAAGTCCTTAGCAGAAGATTTATCTTCTGGCTTTACACCAAAAGGAGTAACAAAGTGACTTGAAGTTGCACCCAATGAGCGAACTTTTTCATTCATTAGATTCATGAATACGTTTTTTCCTCCCGGATAATATTCTGCAAGTGCTTCTGCAGCATCACAGCCTGAATATACAAGCACTGCTCTTAATAAATCTCTTACTGTAACCTTATCGCCTTCCTCTAGTCCAACTATTTGAAGTTCTGGGCTCCAAGTACTTGTTCTTAAATACTCTCCTACAGCAGTTCTATTAACTGTTACAACATCATTCAAATTCATTCTTTCTGCTACGACTAATGCTGTTACCATTTTTGTAATTGAAGCAACTGCACATTGAGTGTTTTCACCTTTTCCCCATAGAGTTTCTCCAGTTTTTCTGTTATACACTAAAAATCTTGGAGCAGATATTGTTGGTTTTTTAGGCTCATCTGTATCTGTTGTTGGTGGTAGCGTTGGCTTTGGTTTTGTGCCTGGTGTTGGTATTTTAGGTATTTCATATAGTGAAACTTTTACATTTGACATTGGTGTATCTCCATCACCATATTTACCATCATATTTATCCTCTTTGCCTACACTGCCATCTACCCATACTTTACCACCAATTTTCATCGTTAAGTCTACATTTGTTTGATTTTTATTAGGGTCTAGACCTGGGTTCGTTGGTAAAGTTATATTGTTTTTGTGTGCTTCTATGTGATATACATTGTACTCACGTTTTCCACCCATTGCAACATCTATAGGTTGAGCATCAATTGTATCAACCGGGTCTTTTGTCATTTGAACAAAAGGTTGAGCTATCATATATGTATCATCATTATGGATTGTAAGCCAAAGCGTACCATATTCTGTTGTTGTATATGCATATAAAAATCCAATATGCAATTGCTGGTACGAATATTTTACTGTTATAAATGCTTGTCCTCTCGCAAGTCTTAGCTTTTTGTCGCTTTTGTCTGAACTTGTTTCGTTTGCTCTTGCCGTAAGACCAATATATTGATATACATTAGTTTTTGTTCTTAATTGATTGTATTCTATTTCTGCTTTTTTCAAGTATTCAACATCAGCATATATTCCAACATTTGTTGGGTATAAAGTATCTGAAGCTGAAAACTTAATATAGAATTGGCTTCCAGAAGCTGGGTATTTTTTCTTTAAACCATTTGAACCTGAAACTGTTCTTCCTATGAATTCTATTTCAAAGTCATCATTATTTTCATCATATACTAAGGTTTTAGATTTTAAAGGTTCACCTTCATTTGTCTTAAGGTATATTGATTTTAAGTATGATATATCCTCATACTCAGGATAATTTATCGTTAATGGTCCTATTATATATTGGTTGGTGTTTCTATTACTTATAATTTGTGACTGCGACATATCTATTTGAGCAGAGAAATTTATAAGATTTTTATTTACAAAAGACTGATAGCTTTTTGCCTTTTTGTACAATTCTTTTCCATTTGAAGTTTCTTGTGCAGAGCTTATTATGCTAAAATCCTTTGCTTCCCAATATGCTGTTTGAATATCACTTAAATTATATCTACTTCTTACAGAATTAGTTACTCCACTATATGCATTTTCCATAGCAGTTAGTATGTATGCAATATTGGCACCTCCTCTTCCAATAGATAAATTGGTGTATTTTTTTGTATCTCCTTCTTGTTGATATCCATTTTCAGCTCTATTTTCTGTTTCCATCACAGCAACTTTTGGTCCTAATACTGGATCAGAGTTCCAATAAGACACATCTTGAATTCCCATATTGGTTGAACCATCGGTTGTTAATTCTGGTTTATCCCAATTTGTTAACTTAGTTAATATTCGAAATGTCATTATGTTTCGAGTTAGACCCTCTGACTTGCTGTAATCATAACCTGATGTACTTGATGCACTTGATGATTGTACCCTTGTTATTAACATTGGTTTTGTAATTTCTACATTAAATAATTCATTGTTGTAAATTGAAGGTCCTTGAATTTGATCATACCATATAATAGGAGTACAGCTTTCATATCTTAGCCCAAATGCACCATGTACAGCTCCAACTAAATCAGCTAATGTAAATCCGCTAAAATATTTTTTTGCTCTTTCCTCACATAACTTTTTCATTTTGGCTAGAAAATCTAAATATGTTCCAACATCTTGGTTAATGTATGGTGTTGGATAGTATTTTGTTGCATCGTATTTTCCAAATCTTACAGATTTATTTGAATCTGCTCCATACATTGTTGAACCACTTACTTCTGTTGACCAATTTGTATATGGAAATTCTGTATCTGCATCTCCAGAGAAAGTCCTTTTTTGAAGTATATTAGGTAGTAGACTACCACTATCCGAAAAAGCTCCTTTTTGAGGCATTCCACTACTAGTGTTTCCCTGCCATGTTCCATATGCAAATGTTTTCTTTTCAGCAAAGAACAGCGTTAATACTAAAACAACCAAGATAATACTAGCCGCTTTTATAATCTTTTTGTTATTTATTTTTATGTTTTCTTTCACTCGCTCTTTGCCTCCTTTACTTTAATACTTTTTTTCTTATTACATATACACCTGTTGCAATTATTATTAACACAGCCATTGTCAATGTTACATATATAACTGCTTGTCCTGTTTTTACTCCTACAATAACATTTGCTATCGAATAATCATCTTCATTACTTGCTTTATTTCCTGGGATGGAATCTATATCTAATAATCCGTTATTATTTGATGCTTCATATATTTCTGCAGAATTGCTAAATACTCCAAAATCATCATTGTTCATATTTTTAGTTAATATTAGAGTTACCGTTTTACTCTCACCTGGGTTTATAACTGTATTTGCCAAACTAGAATTATATACGGTTCCATTTGCTCCTTCATACCAATCTTTATTTAATTCTGAATTAAATTTAAGCTCTGTTGGAATGTAGTCTGCTATTTTCTTTGCATATCCAGCTACTCCTCCTTCGTTTGTTACGGTTATAGAATACTCAACTACCATTGAAGATTGTGCTATATATTTTGCCTCAAAATCTATTTTTGCATTTTTACTGTTATAAGTGTGTTCTGCAACATCTTTTCCATTATTTGTTGTAATAACCTTTACAGTTTTATCCAGTCTTAAATCAAATTTCGTATTTTCTACTAGCCCTAAGTCCATATTATAAACATTAAATGTTGTAACTTTTATTATTTCTGTTACTCCTGCAATTCTTTGGACTCCTTCAAATACAATAGTTTTATCTATAGCATCTGAATTTAAGCTTTCGTCTACTCCATCTTTTCTATAAGTTGTAGCACTGTATAAAGAAGATTCATATAAAAATACTACCGTATATGTACCTGAATATAAATTGTTAAATAAGTAATTTCCATCACTATCTGTTGTTGTAACACATTCTGATTTTTTTTCATTTTTTACTATGTTTCCATTTTGGTCTATTAATATAGCTGTAACATTAGGTACTTTTTCTTCATCTGCATCTTTTGCACCATTTCTGTTTTTATCTATCCAGACTGTTCCGGTTATTTTCTTTGTGTATGATGGCTTATCTGGATCCACATTGTTTTTATCGAATAGTTCTACAACATGTGTAATGCTATTACTTTCTATTTCACCAATTTTATCGTGCGTAATTTTTCCTTTGTTTGTTATTGTTGTATCTTTAGTTAAAGATTTTGCCATTACTTCTACTTTTACATTTGCTGTCGTTAATTCACCAAGACTTAAGTTTACTTCCATTTCTCCATTTTCATTTACACTTACATCTGTGCTCTTTGTACCATCTGAATATATTGTTTCTACACTTTTAAGTTGTACTTCATCTGGTAGCTTATCCGTTAATATTACATCTTCCATAGGTATTTCCGAAAGATTTGATATTGTGAATGTATATGTATATTTTTCTGCTGCAGAAATAGTTGTATTTGCTGGAATATTACACGTTTGTACAATGCTTACTCCTATTTTATTAATTGTATCTGTTAATGTTGGTATAGTTTCTACATTTTTTCCATCTGCTTCGATGGTTCCTGTTATAGAAACGTCTTTTTTATAAACTCCATTTGGCAAATCTTTTACATTTAATTTAAGTGTTAATTGCCTATTTTTACCTCTTTCAATAGTTCCTAGATTTATCTGTAATGTATTACCCTTTACCACTACTTTATTAGGCGTTGTACCACCTTCGTATGCAACAGATTTATATTCCATTTCTTCTGGTAAATTTATCTTTAATATTACATTTGTTGCATCATTTTCAAAATCATTTGTACTAATATTTATTAAACATTCGTATATATCTCCAACTTGTATTTTTTCTTCATTATTTGCATAAATATTTACATTGAAGTAACTTATCTTTATAATGTTTGTTACTTCATTTGTTTCAGCTTTCATATCTTCATTATATTCAACTGTTGCTTTTAATTTTACTTGTTCGTCTTCAGCATTACTTCCAAGGTGCATGGTGTTAAACTCCAGTTCTTTTTTTATTGTTTGATTTGTTTTTATGTTTCCTATTTCTATTACCAATATTTTTTTCTGCTCTGTTATATTTTCATCAAATTCAACACCTTGTGATTTTTGCTCTTCTACCCATTTTGAATATTCTTTCATTTGTTGTTTCATTTGTTCAGCCTGTTGTTTCCACATCGCCATTGCTTCTTCTTTGCTCATTTCTGATTTATCCCAATTTATGTTATCCCAATCTGGTTCTTCAGGCATTTCAAATTTTTGCAATGGCATTATTGTTCTTATTTTATAATTTTCGCCTTCTGTTGGTATGTACTCTAAGTTATTTGGAATTTCTATATTAATAGATGTTCCATCTGCTGAAATTGTTCCATTGTTGTTTATTGTAACTATATATTTAAGATGTTCTCCGGCTTTTACACTTGCACCTTCTCCAAGCACTGATTCTAATTTAGCATTTAAAACAGCCTCTTTTCCGGTGTTTAATCCAATTTTAGTTGCAATAGCTTTATCTTCAATCTTTCCAGTGCTTATGTTGTTTGTAAAGTATATTCCATACATTTCAAATGCTTTATTCTCATAATCCAAATTAGCTGGAGCCTTTGCATTGTACGAAAACTTAAAAACATCTCCAGATTTTATGTCATAATTTTTAAAGACAATCATATAAGATTTTACTTCTGCATAATTGGTTATTTCTTTAGTCCATGCATTTTCTGCATTTGATAAATCCTTCGTAGCATTTCCGTTTGTAGAATAATATATTTCTGCATTTTCTTCTGGTAAACCACTTAGTGTAATCTTCGATGACATTGGAATATTCATTGTTGTTCCTAAATCTTGTAATGTATCTACATCTCTATTTCCTTTGAACATTGTTCTTCCTAATATTACAGCATTGCTCAATGTGTTTTCATAATTATTTATAATATTCATCTCAAATGTTAACTCTTTTTCATTTGATTTTGCTTGTATTAACGCCTCTTTTGCTTCTCCATTTACAACTTCTAGCTTTTCATTTTCGTTATATCCTATTACACTATTTGTTGTTACAACTCCAGAAGGAGCAATATACTTTACGGTAGTTTTATTTTCTGATGTTGTCTTATTTTCATCACCATTTTGAGCAATAACTTTTATTTCTGTATTCATAGTTGGAGTAGTTTTTTCTAAAGTTATATCTGCCGCAATAACAATTGTTGCACCTTTTGCAATTGGATTATTAAAAGTTGTTTGTGTTCCTTCTAGTTGTACTTCTATAGTTTTAGTTCCGTCTTCATTATCATAAACCTTTGTTTCAGCGACTTTAAGTTCACCATCAAACATAACTTCTACTGCTATTATATCTAATTTTTCAATGTATTTCGGCATAATAATTTTAAAATTAGGATTTATAAACATAACATCATCAATACTATCGTTTTCTAATGTAACACCTATTGCAACAGCTTCATTAGTTGTAACTGTAGATAATCTATTGTTTTCTAATTCTATACTTACCTTTTGTGATGGTTCTTCTAGCTTTGTAACCATTTCTGTCGTTTCATTTAAAACAGCTATATCCGAATTCTTAGCAACAACATTTAATGAAGATTTTAAGTTTGTAAATTCTTTAATTTCTTCTATGCTATAATCATTGTCTTTTGCGATCGCTTTTGTAATTTCAAAATTCAAGCTTCCTTCAGTTTGTGGTTTTGATGTTTCCAATACAATATTTTCGATTTTAAATGATGTCAAATCAACTTTAATTTCATCTTGTTCTGCTTGCGTATCTTTATCAATTGTATTTAAAATCGTTCCATCTTTAGATTGAATTTCAATCTTACCATCTGCTCCCAATACATTATCAAATTCTTGTTTTGATATTTTTAATTCTTTGTTATAAGTATTTGCTTTATATTCTTGTTCTTTACTCGTTGTAAACTTATCATCGTTTTGCGAAATTGTAAAAGAATCTATTAAATTTGAATATGCAATATTCAATGTATATTTATTTGCAATTTCTGTTTCTCTTTTATTCTCCTCAGCAGTAACTTTATTGTTATACATGTACCCTTTGTAAATGCCCTCATTAGGGTTTTCTAATGTAATATCTGCAATTTCTCCTAGTTTTTCTTTTTGTACTTGTTCTGCTGTTATTTCTTTTTTTATTGTTAATTCATTATTACTATATAATGTAATTTCCGAATTTAACTTATAATTCAATTTTATGGATGTTTCTTTTATTTTTTCATATGCTTTAGCAGAATAAATATATGTAACTATATATTTTTGTGGCTTGTTTTTTTGCCATTGTATCTTATTATTTTTTATTTCATTGTTTTCTTTTATCGTTAAGGATCCGTTTTTTTCATCATATGTAATATTTTCTTTATTAAGTTCTTTTGTTATTTCTTCTGTGTTATTTATAACTGATACTTTCTCTGGATATTCCCCTGCAATTTGTGGAATACTAATGTTTATATTTGTTTTCTTAACTGGTAAAACGTAGTTTTTTACGTTCGTTGTTACTTTTCCTTGAACAATTATTTTGTTTTCTTCATTTGATGCATATGGAATATATTTGATTGTTTCATAATTTAATTCTGTTTCCACGTTTTTTGCAGTCCACTCTGTATGAAGAACTATTTCTTTTTCAACCTTTGTTTCTTTTGCATCTGTATTTACAAATGTGCAAGTAAGTTTAATTTTATTATCCCTGCTAAAATTGTCTTCGCCTATCTCCTCTTTAATGATTGGATTAATATATATTTGCTCTGAAATTTGCTCTTTATTTGTTATCTGTCCGAATGTAATTTTCTTGTTTTCTGCATCAAAATTCTGAATCTTTTTAGCCACTGTTGTTTGGGCTGCATTACCATTTTCATTTGTATTTTCATCATTTATTTGATCTACTTCAAAGTTTGAAGAAGAAAAATCTATTGCAAGATCTTTAACATAGCCACTCTTTTTTAATGATACAGCAATATTTAGCTTAGTATTTTTCTCGTCAATATTTAATGTTGCACTGTGTTTTCCATTGGTATACTGCACATCAAAATCTACACTTCCATCTTTTGATGTAGTGTTTTGATTCTCTAACTCCTTTTCACTTAAAAATACTTCTGCAGCATAGCTTACTACCGACCACGAATTTGCAAATATAATTACTAGGGCTAACACTGCGGCTATAAACTTAGATATTTTTGCTTGCATATTTTCCTCCAATTTTCACTCTTAAGTTATATATATTTATTATTACATTTTTAATTTATGTTTTGCAATGGATATTTTTTCCTTGCCTAGTGTACAACTGAAATTCGCTTGCGGAAAGGGTTAAAAGCACTTTTATTAAATTTTTATTACATTTTTTTGCACGTAATTTGTTGTGAGATATTTTATGTTAAAATTTAGAGTCAAATAAAGGCTTGTTTTTAAGCATTTTAGCGTTTTTGTCATTTTTATGTAAATCTTGTTTCATATTTATTTTGCTTGATTTCCCTATGATTTTTTCTGTTTTGTAATAATTTTATTATTTTTGAATATTTAGAGTGAAAAATTCATACAATATAGTATGAACTTACAATCAAGGTCTATCAAAAGTAAATTATCTTGTTAACGAAAACTATTATATATTAAATTTATTAATACATTATCTTAATAATTGTAATACATTTTGTGGTTGTTGATTAGCTTGAGAAATCATTGCTTGTGCAGCTTGATTTAAGATATTATTCTTAGAATATTCCATCATTTCCTTAGCCATATCAACATCTCTTAATGTAGATTCTGCTGATGTTAAGTTTTCTGCAGTATTATCTAAGTTAGAAATTGTATATTCTAATCTGTTTTGTATTGCCCCTAAGTTTGCTCTTTGAGAAGAAACTTTATTTAATGCAGCATCAAATTTACTAACAGCTGCATTAGCATCATCTGCACTTTCTATACTTAATCCTTTTCCTGCATTATTTGTAATTTCTAATGCTTCAGCTCTCATATCACCAATTTCAATACTCATATTTTGTTTAGCATTAGCACCTACTTGAAGATTTACTTTTCCTTCACTAATCACTGCATCTACTGCTGTTACACCCGCTTTATCAGCTACTGTATTAAGTGCAGCACCATCATATGATACTTTTATATTCTTCTTATCTTCTCCAGTAGCTTGAGCTAACTTTATAGTATTATTAGTAGTATTATAAGTAACAGTATATTTATCTTTTAAAGCTTCTTTAATTTCTTTTTGAACTGTTGCTTGATCTGTACCATTCGATAAATTTATTTCTAAGCCATCTATAGTTATTTTATCTTGTGCCTTGAATGCTCCCTTAACTGTTATTGTAAATTCTCCTTTTACAGCTTCAACTTTAGCTGCTAGTTCTACACCACCTTCTCCACTCTTATTACCATTTAATAACTTTTGAGTATTAAATTCTGTGTTGTTAGCAATTCTATCAATTTCTTCTGTCAATGCATCAATTTCTTTTTGTATTTCTTCTCTATCACTTGTTGTATTTGTATCATTACCAGCTTGTACTGCTAATTCTCTCATTCTTTGAAGAATATTAGTAGTTTCATTTAATGCTCCTTCTGCTGTTTGGATCATTGATATACCATCTGCTGAGTTTCTTGAAGCTTGAGTTAACCCTCTGATTTGTCCTCTCATTTTTTCTGATATTGCAAGACCTGCAGCATCATCACCAGCTCTGTTAATTCTTAAACCTGAAGATAACTTCTCCATTGATTTACCAGCATTATTGTTATTAACATTCATGTTTCTGTGTGCATTTAACGCATTCATATTGTGATTAATAATCATTTTAGTTTTCCTCCTTGATTTTCCTTGACATCCTTATCTTTTACTTTTTATTATTTTTGTAATATTTAATAACTTTACATTTATATATTCGACATTTTTTAAAAATACTTTATAGTTTTTTATTATTTTTATTTATGTAATAAATGGATAATAAATTATATTTGCTTATTCAAGAAATATATATCTTCAAATTGTTTACCATAAATATTTTGAGCTGCTTTTTGCCTTTTTATTTCATCAATTTGATTTTTTATATCTACTTTACT
>OLVX01002202.1_pt1 | contig 14651 bp, 12 predicted proteins | sample 1673271 | NCBI WGS metagenome assembly OLVX01 (sample SAMEA3178939, study PRJEB25190) | human gut metagenome | biome: human gut; feature: human-associated habitat; material: faeces | place: Austria | collected 2013
ATCCTCACCATGGGCCAGCGCGTCATCGGCGAAGGCCTCGCTCTCGACATTGTCGATGTTTGGCTGGAAAGCGAATTTGAAGGCGGCCGCCACGAACGCCGTGTCAACGAAATTAGTGACATCGAAAAGAAAATGGCCGAATAAGTAACACATCGGTGCCAAAGTTCTTGAAGAATAATGACAATCCTTTCGACATCCGATGACAGACCAATAACAATTATCAAGATCACCTGTATTTGCGCCATTTCTATGCTATAATTATGCAAAGTTTAAACTTTTTTGTGCGTTTTTTAAGGAGGGAATTGAACAATGAAGAAAAGATTAGTGGCCATCGTGGCGCTCGCTGCGATGCTGCTGAGCTTGCTGCCAGCTGCTGCCTTTGCTGCCGACACCACCAGCAAAGACATCAACATCACGGTGGCAAGCTTCAACAACAACATCGAGCAGAACGAAAACGTGCTTGTTCTGATCACAGGCAGTGACGTTAAGAAAAACATGCGTGTTGTCTGCTACCAGGAAGGTGTCGCTGATGCCATCTACACCGGCATCGTTGCTTACGACAGAGAAGACACCATCTACATTCCAAAATCCAAGATCAAAAATCTGGATGACATGTCTGCCAACAATAAAATTACGGTGAACGTTCAAAGTGCCGATGGTAGCAAGGTTTATGCATCCAGAACCGTTTCTCAGGAATATGTGGCCACCATGCCAGCATCCATCAAGGCTACTTTTGACAACAACGACGGCACCAAAAACCGCGCCCTGACCGTCACCTTTGACAGCAAATACATTCCAGACAGCGACGACCGTATTTGCCTGCAGAGCATCGACGCCAACGGCAAAGCCGGCACCTCACAGTACATCAATGTGCCAAGCCTGACGAAGGGCGACGACGGCAGCCTTTATTTCAAGAAATATAACCTGACATTTGACACCAACGCCGCCAAGGTGCGCGTCACCTTTGAACGCGACGGTGAACTCGTCGATACCCTGTCTCAGACCCTGAGCCTGACACCTAGCTACGGCACCCTCGACCACTACGAATTTGACTTCGGCGGCAGCGTCATCGTGCGCGGTGAAACCACCACTGGTAAACTCTACTACGTCAACACCGACGGCAAGAAGTACGACGTTACCAGTGAAGACGGCATGCTCTACACCTTCACCAACGAAAGCCTCATTGATGGCAAGGTCGACAACACCAAGCCTGACATCACCCTCAAAGACGACGCCACTGTTGGTGCCAAAGTGCGCGTTGTGGCCATCTACAACAACAATACCGTCGCCACTGCCGACCTCACCGTTGTGGACAACATCGAAACCGGCAAGGTGCTGACCAATCGTTCCAGCTACAACGCTGGCGAACAAGCAGGCGTTGAGTTCAATCTTGTGGACAACAAAGGCAATGCCATGAAGCTCGACTTCTTCCCAACCAATATTGACATCCGCTGGATCGACTCCTCTGTCAGCGACCCAGGTTTCAAAGTCATCCTCACCGACCACGGTGCTTCCCTGACCAGTAAAGGCACCCTGCTCACTGCCCTGCAGTGTGACAAAGCCTGCACCGGGAAATTTGAAATCACCTTCACCGACGACAAAGGCAACGCTTACCAAGTCGTCAGTGACACCTTTACCTTCAAAGATCCTAACGCCAAGGCTCAGAAAGTGGAACTGACCATCGGCTCCACCGTCATGAAGGTGGACGGCAGCACCGTCAACATGGACGTTGCTCCGCTCATCTATCTTGACCGCACCTTTGTGCCGATGCGTGCAGTGGCCCAGGCTTTTGGCGGCACTGTCGACTACCTCTACGATGACAACACCATCACCATCAAGCTCGGCAGCACCACCATGGTCATGAGCCCAGGCTCCAAGACCTACACCGTTAACGGCACCACCAAGACCACCGATGTTGCGCCATACATCATCGCCGATGCTGGCCGCACCATGGTGCCATTCCGTGTCATCGGGGAAGAACTCGGCTATAACGTCGACGCCATTTCCCGCCCAGACGGCACCACCTCCGGTGTTCTCTTTGAAGCCAAATAATCGCTGCCGCGTGCAGCTTGTCCCCAAAAGCCCTGGCGCTTTTGGGGATTTTTTGTTACCCTAACAATAACCACAGGAAAGGAGGCCGCCCCATGCACGATATCTGGAACCCTTGGCACGGCTGCGTCAAAATCAGTGAGGGCTGCGACCATTGCTACATGTACTACCTCGACCGTGTCCGCGCCGGCGACGACGGCGCCCGTATCTATCGCACCGCCAATATGCGCTACCCCCTCGCCAAAGATCGCTACGGCAACTATAAAATCCGCGCCGGTGAACTCATCCGCGTCTGCATGACCTCTGATTTCTTCCTGCCCCAGGCCGACCCCTGGCGCGACGAAGCCTGGGCCATCATGCGCCAGCGCAGCGACGTCATCTTTTACCTGCTCACCAAGCGCCCGCAGCGCGTTGCCCACTGCCTGCCCCGCGACTGGGGCGACGGCTGGGACAACATCTTCTTCAACGTCACCTGCGAAAACCAGCGCCGTGCCGACGAACGCCTGCCGCTGCTGCTCGATCTGCCCTTCAAGCACAAAGGCGTCATGTGCGCGCCCTTCATCGGCCCTGTCAGCCTGGCGCCCGCCCTCGCCACAGGCCAGATCGAGCAGGTCATCTGCGGCGGCGAAAACTACGACGGCGCACGTCCCTGCCATTTTGAATGGGTGCAGCGCCTTCACGACGAATGCGTCCGCGCCGACACCACCTTCTGCTTCATCGAGACCGGCACCCGTTTCGTCAAAGACGGCAAAACCTACCACCTGCCTTCCAAGCGCCTGCAAAGCCGCATGGCCCACCGCTCCGGCATGAACCATCAGGGACGCCCCCAGCACTTTCTCCTGCGCGATCCCCTTGGCTGGCCCATCGCCGACAGCGATCGCTACACGCCGCACTACGGCAGCCAATGCCGGGAATGCGCCAGCCGCCTCATCTGCAATGGCTGTGCCGACTGCGGACAGTGCGACCGCCGCGCATAAAAAAAGCCGCCGTGCACAGCACAGCGACGCATTCTTGCCAACAAAAAAACGACAGCTGCGGAGCTGTCGTCTTTTTGTATCTCTCGATTGGCCATGGAAAAAAGGGAGAGAGAAAAAAACATGACCGTTCGAGTGGTTTCTCGGGATATACAGCTGAGGTGTTGAAAGGGGGGGAGAAAACAACTTCCTCAACTGATGGTCTTATTATAGCGCAAAACTTTGCCCAAGATGTTCGGAAAGATTAAAGAACCTTATAAGCAATTATGAAGAATGATGTTACCAAAACGACAAGATTGGCGGCTTTTCTGCCGTGAAAAGTGAGACAATTCTTGAAACAGCCGCCGCGTAAGAATATAATGAAAGAAAATACAGCCCACAATCACAGAACAGGAGGATGGACCATGAAAAAAAGAATCTTGAGCCTGCTTGTCATCGCGGCATTTTGCCTGAGCCTGCTGCCACAAGCGGTTCTCGCAGCATCGGCTGGCAGCGTCAGCATTGGCGCGCTCACTTTGAGCGGCAGCACCGACGCGCCTGCCTATGCCTGCACCAGCGCCGATGGCACCGTGACCACGACAGGCGCTGACGAAAGCAACTATAACATCAAATGGGACGGCGCCACCCTGACCCTCAGAAACGCCACCGTCAATGCCAGTGATGCCGCTGTCAACGAAGGCGACGCCGTCCGCGCCGCCAACGACATCACCGTCAACCTCATCGGTGACAACCGCCTCACCGGCATTGGCAAGCAAAGCGCCGGTCTCGCCGTGTACAATCAAGGCGCCCTCCGCATCGGCGGCAGCGGCAGCCTCGTTGTGGAAGGCGCCCACGCCGGCATCTATATTCACGACAACGCCTTCACCATCACTGGCGGCAGCATCACCGCCAACGGCGGCGTGTATTGCTATGGCCTCACCATGAGCGACGGCGCCCTGAACGCTGTCACCACCGCCAACCACATCGGCCTGATCTCTGAACAGGATGCCCGCATCACTGGCGGCAGCCTCAGCGCCAGCGGCGGCCTTTGCGGCATTGCCCTGTTCTATGACCACGACCTGCACATCAGCGGAGATGCCGCTGTCACCGCCACTGGCGGCGTCGATGGCATCCGTGCCCTCGTCAGCGACGGCCAGGCTGACAACTGCGACATCCACGTCAGCGGCGGCAGCCTCGCTGTCACCGGCGGCGAACAAGCCATCAAGTTGCATGGCGATCTCCACATTGCCCCTGCCGACGGTGCCCGGGCAGCCGTTGCCACCGGCACCCATGCCGAAGACGCAGCCGAGCTGGAAGGCTCCCCATTCAGCGACGAAGCCCTGCTCACCGATGCCGTCGGCGACAGCAGCTATCTCAGCATCAGCATGCAAGGCAGCAGCACCGCCCTGCCGTTTACCGACGTGCGCGCGGACGACTGGTTCTACGATCCTGTGTGCTATGTCTATAACAACGGCCTCATGACCGGCACCTCGGCAACCACCTTTGAACCGAACACCAGCCTCAGCCGCGCCATGCTCGTGGCCGTGCTCCATCGCCTGGAAGGCAGCCCGCAAGCCAGCGCTGGTGACTTCACCGACGTGGCCGACGGCGACTGGTACGCCCAGGCTGTGAACTGGGCCGCCAGCGTCGGCATTGTCAACGGCTTCGACGACGGCACCTTCCAGCCAAACGCCGCCATCACCCGCGAGCAAATGGCCGCCATCCTGCGCAACTATGCGGCGTATAAAGGCCTCGATGTCACCACCAGCGGCGATCTCGCCAACTACAGCGACGCCGCCAGCGTCAGCGACTGGGCGAAAGAGTCTGTTGTATGGGCGGTTGACCAAGGGCTGATCTCCGGAATGACTGTGAATACCTTGCAGCCACAAGGCCTCTCCACAAGAGCACAAGTGGCCGCGGTGCTTCAACGTTATCTTGCAAACTAAACACAAACAAAAGCGACGGCCTCGGCGGCCGTCGCTTTTTGCATTTAAAGCAGATCTTTGGTTTTTCTTGCCAGGTAGAGGGGCAGGTTGGTGAAAGCGCCATCTTTGCGGTAGCCTCGTTTGGAGAATCGAATGGCATGGGTGGGATGGTATTTATCGATGTATTTTCTAAAGGATGGTGCCGAGCGGTCTTCCCCGGCTTTGACTTCGATGGGTACGATGTCTGTGCCGACCTGCAGCAGAAAATCAATTTCACTGTTTTTATCAGAAAAATAGCGTGGTGCAACATCAAACTGGTCACAGAGCTGCTGCAGGACATAGTTTTCGGTCAGCGGCCCTTTGAATTGATAATCGGACTGCAGAAGAATGGCGTCGTTGTCGATGCCAGCCATTTGTTTCAAAAGGCCGGTGTCAAAGACAAAGAGCTTAAATTGGTCGCGCTTGTCAAAAGCAGGCAGCGGATGCTCCGGTTTGCTAACGTTGAAGACACGGTTGAGCATGCCTGCTGAGACCAGCCATTCGATTGCTTCTTCGAAATCGCGAGCGCGTGCGCTTTCTCGAACAGCGCTGTACATGAATTTTTCATTGGCTTTGGCGAGCTGGGAGACGATGCTGCGGAACACCATGAGAATGCGTCCGCTGTTGATGCTGCCGTTGTGTTTGGAAAAATCGTTTTCGTAGATTTCGATGAGATCGCGCTGAATGGCAGCCACGGCTGCAGGGTCTTTGCTGTCGATCCAGGCGGCGACGCATTCCGGCATGCCGCCAATGATGAGATAGTTGTTGTAGGCTTCCAGCAGACGATTGTGAAAAAGTTCCAGAATGGGCTGTTCTTTTTCAATGCTGCAGTAGTAAGTGTAGAGCGCTGGATCGGTGGCGTTGAGAAATTCATCGAACGTGAGGGGATAGAGGTGCAGCAGGTTGACCATGCCCACTGGATAGGATTTTGGTTGGGCGAGCAGCGTGCCGAGCAGGCTGCCGGCGGCGATGACGTGGTAGTCGTTGGCTTTTTCTTTGAAATATTTGAGGGTGCTTCCGGACATTCCTGAATTTCGTCGAGGATGATGAGCGTTTTTTCCGGCAAAATTTTCTCATCGGCAATCATTGACAGCAGCTCAATAATGCGATGAGGGTCTTTGCTGGTCTCAAAGATGGCGCGCAGGTCGTCTGTTTCGTCGAAGTTGAAATAAGCTGTATTGTCATAATAGGTTTTGCCAAATTCTTTCATCAACCAGGTTTTTCCCACCTGACGCGCGCCCTTAAGAATCAGAGGTTTTCGGTTTCGGCTTGATTTCCACGCAATCAGCGCCTGGGTTGCATGTCGTTCCACAGCGATCACACTCCTTGTTGAAAATCTACTTCTATCATAACATATATAAAATGCCTATGTGAAGCGGGTTTCCACGTTTTTCTGAGTTTTTGCGGTATATTTTTCACGTTTTTCCGTGTTTTTCCGGTATATTTTTCACATTTTTCCGCGCCTGGCGATTTTTGGGCAAAAGAAAAACAGCAGCGGGAGAGACGCTGCTGTTTTCTTTCGGACTCTTGACGGTCGGCGCTGGCGAAAAAGGGGGGGAGAAAACGCCTGGCGCGGACCGTTTCAATGCAAAACGGATTGTGTGTGCAGCTGAGTGATGAAAAAAGGGAGAAAAAATTCAACTCAACTGACACTGTTATTCTAGCACAGGGCAAGGCGCTAGGTGTCGGGAAAAAGTGAAGAACCTTATGAGAAATTGCCAAGTAAGTGTGACTGTGCGGCCCACGTTTCGCTAAAAACAGAAAGACGGCGGCGAGAGAGGCCCGCCGCCGTCTTCCACGTTGCATATTGCTCTGGAAAATTGAGGCACATTCGACCGAGAAAATAAGGGAGAAAACACGATCGAATGGTCAGCTGAGATGTGAAAAAAAGGAAGAAAAAACGCACCTCAACTGTGGCTCTATTATAGCATAGAAAATCCGTAAGAATGTTGAGAAAATATGAATATTCTGTCCCTGATTGATGAGCGTTGTTTATGATTATCCATAAAAAAATAGAAACGGCAGCGGGTTTGGGGCGCGCTGCCGTTTCTGGCTTAGGAAAGTAAGCATACTATGCTGTGGTTGTGATCCGTTTGCGACGGTAAAAAAAGAAAGGAGAAAAAGAATGCAAACGGATCGGTTTGTCCCATCGCCGTGAAAAAAGGGGAAAAAACACGTTGATCTTGGGATACGAATAGTGTAACACAGGTTTGATGACGATGTGTCCGGAAAAAGTGGAAAAATGATAAGAAAATGGTTACAGCGTGGGCTTGTGCTCATAAAAAATAGCGCCCATGCAAAGACAGACAAAAGATGCATGGGCGCTGTGGGATAAAGCTGTGATGGGGCTGCGCCGCCTGTGGTTATTCGGCCAGAAGGTGGGCGTAGCAGCTGGCGATTTCCTTAAATTCGAGGGAGAGCACGCCATTTTTGATGAGCGGGTTGGCGGCTGCAGCGTTGGCGCAGCGTTCGAGGTCATCAGGGGTGATCGGCGTGATTTCGCCGATGAGGTTCCAGAGGCAGTCCTCGAGGTCTTCAAGGGTGTTGACGTAGAGGCTCTGCATGATGACGTCGCTGACCAGCGGCGCGCGTTCGATGAGGTAGGAGAGCACCGGCGGCAGGATGAGGCCGTAGGCCTGGCCGAGGTGCACAGGGCTGACGTAGGTCAGCGGTGAAGCGAGGGCTTCCATGAGGTTGGCGCCGCTGGCGGCAATGGCCAGGCCTGCCTGGTTGGCGGCGAGCATGAGCTGTTCGTGGATGTCTTCGTCGATGTCGGTTTCTGGGTCGTTGAGTTTGTCAGCGAGTTCGCTGGCGGTGCCGAGGGCGGCGATGGCGATGGCGTCGCTGATCGGGTTGGCTTTTTCCGAGGTGACGGCTTCGACGGCGCGGCCGAGGGATTTGATGTAGTTGGACACGACGATGTCACGCGGCATGTGCAGGGTGTAGCGCGGGTCGAGCAGGCTCAGCTTAGGGCTGGCCAGCGGGTTGCGCACGAGGGTGAGGCGATCGAGGCCGCTCTGGGCGACGTGGATCTCTGGGGTGACTTCGGTGCCGCTGCCGGGCTCTGTTGGAATGCAGACGATGGGCAGCGGACGGGCGATGTCGGTTTGCAGCAGCGTGGCGTTGTCGATGCTTTGCGCGGCCAGCAGGGCGATGCCTTTGCCGGCTTCGAGGGTGGCATCACAGCCAACGGCGATGACAAAATCCACCTGGCTTTCACGGGCGAGGGCTGCGCCGGCTTCGAGGTTGGCGATGCCGGGCGCCACTTTGCGGGTGTGCAGGTAGATGGTGCGTTCAATATCGTTAAAATCGAGACAGAAGAGGATTTCCTGCTTTGCCGGGTGGGCATCGTCAAGGCCGGCGTCCATGACCAGCATGGCGTGCTGGCCCATAGCGGCGATGAGCTGGGCGTGTTCAGCCAGGGCATCTTTCTGGAGTATGACATGGGTTGGAAGTTCGTAGTCTAAAAGCAACGTGGGTCGCCTCCTTTTTTGAGAAATTCCATTTCCCTTATTATCCTCTATTCTTGTAGTAATTGCAATGATTTTATGTCAAGTGGCAAAGGCTGACGGTGGTGGTCTTTTGAAACGCATAAACAGGGCGCCGCCGTGAAATATTAAGGAAATATTCAAGTTTTTTGCGGGCGGCGGTGGTATGATAGATTTATAGCAAGGATGCACAGGGACAGAGAAAGGATGGGGATGTGCGATGAAGTGGCGCATGGTGTTGGCGGTGCTGGTCTGTGCGGCGGCATTTTTGTGGCCGGGTGCGGCGCAGGCGGAATCGGAGCAGGTATATTTTCGCATCAACGATAAAGGGTACGGCGGCTCGTCGGAAATGGGCTTTGTGTACATCAGCGACAGCGGGCGCACGATGATGCCGCTGGGGCTGGTGAGCGATGGGCTGGGCTTTACGGCCAAGGAGGACGACGGCAAGATCCATATTTTCAATGAAACAGAAGGCGTGGATCTCTGGCTTGAGGTGGGCAGCCGCAGCTACACCTTCAACGACAAGAAGGGCCGCTTTAAGACGGCGCCGCTGGAGCGGGACGGCCATGTGTATCTGCCGGTGCGCGATATTGGCAAGCTTTTCGGCAGTGTGTACTGGGACAATGCCACACGGGTGGTGTGGCTGTATTGTGACGATGCGCCGCTTTATGATGTGATTGGCGACAAGCTGCTGCGGGCCGATGAGGACGGCATTCATAAGGCCGCGCTGCCGAAGGGCTTCGATCTGGAGGGCGTGGCTGAGATGTCGATGGTGATTGAGCCGGTGACGCAGGTGGTGTGCAACGATGTGATTTATCTGCGCATCAACTGCGAGGGCGTGTTTGATCAGCCGATTCCGCTGTTTCGCGTGGAGGACGACGGCACGCTGACCTATCTCTGCGATGTGCCGGGTTCGGGCAGCTTTGCGGTGGTCGGCGAGCGGTTGTATACGACGGCCAACATGAACGCCGGCGGCTGGAACAGCGCGGACAACGATCCAACGACGCTGTATGTGACAACGCTGGGCGATGCACCGACGACCACGACATATCATATGAACTTTGAGATTGTGCGCTGCCAGCTGCAGATTGACGGCAACGATCTCATTGCCACCAATGGTGATGAGCAGCACGTCATCGCGCTGAACGCGCTGGAAGCCTTTGAGGCGATGCAATGATCAGGATACGCGGCCTTGTGCCGCGTGTTTTTTTGCGGGCATGAAAAACGCAGCCTTGGCAGTGGGCCAAAGGCTGCGTTGGTGGTTCAGGCTTGTTTGCGTCCTTTGTAGCAGAGGGCGCCCCAGTCGAGGTCGGCGCGGCCGTTGGTCCAGTTGGCGATCTGGGCGCTGGCGGCGTCTTCTTCGTCGGCGGGGATGTAGAGCCGGTAGTGGACGCGGTCGTCGTAGGTGGTGTCTTCCAGGAGCCAGTCGGTTTTTTCGAGCTGGTGGCTGATGGTGCCCTGGAAGCTGTAGTCGGCAGAGAGGGTGAGGGCGCGGTGGCGCGTCCAGGTGGTGATGCGGGCAGCTTCGAGGCCGACCACGGCACCGCGGGTGTAGGCGCGGATGAGGCCGCCGGCACCGAGCTTGACACCGCCAAAATAGCGCACGACGCCAACGACGACGTCGGTGAGGCCTTCTTTTTTCAGCACTTCCAGCATGGGCACGCCGGCGGTGCCGGAAGGCTCGCCGTCATCGGAGAAGCGCATGGTGAGCCCGCCGCGGCCGATGATCCAGGCCGAGCAGACGTGGGTGGCCTGGGGGTGCAGCTCGCGCAGCTCTTTGATGAAGCCGCGGGCTTCGTCCTCTGTGGCGACGGGCAGGGCGTAGCCGATGAAGCGCGATTTTTCGATGGTGAATTCATCTTCGCCGTAGGCGGCGACGCTTTGGTATTCGTCCGGTGATTGTGGGTCCAGTGGGTCCATGTGGCACCTCCTTTCACAAAAACAGCCTGCCCGAAGGCAGGCGCTGGTGATTATTGTGCGTTGTCGGTTTCTTCGATGTAGTAGAGCACGTAAGCGCGCTGCGGATCGGTGTTGATCTTTTCCATGTATTCAGGGCTCAGCGATACTTCACCGATGAGGTTGAATGGGGATTCGAAGTCGAAGTCTTCTTCTTCGGTGCATTTGCAGATGTCGAGCTGAGCGTTTGGATCTTCATCCGGTTTTACACCCAGGGCGAGGAACTGCGCCTTTGCGTCGTCGGCGCTGTCTGCAAAAATAATATGAGTATTGGTCGTATGCTGCATAAAAATGCCTCCTTCAAACTTTTATCGTCTATAGGGATTATAGCACGATCGGCGCATCGGCGTATAGGCGGAATGCGAAAAAGTTTGGAAAACTTTGGCAAACACTGCGATCTGCTGTATAATCGTAGTGAAAAAAAACGTTGTGTGCTACGGGGAGGCTGTCATGGCGCAGAAACATTACATTCCGATCATTGATTATCTCAAGGCGTTTGCCATTGTGCTGGTGGTGACGACGCACTTTTTTTCGTACAGCGAAAAGGATTTTCCGCTCTTCATCTATGTGATTCAGATGGGTATGCCGCTGTTTATGTTTATTTCGAGCTATAATTTTGCCATGTCGGCGGAGCGCCACGGGCTGGACACGCTGGGCGCGCTCTATGCACCGGCGCAGATGAAGAAGCATTTCGGCGGCATTCTGCCGGCGTATACGCTGCTCTTTGTGGTGGAGCTGGTGGCCAATCTTTGGCTGGGCGAGCGCTTTTCCCTGGGGGATCTGCTCTACGCCTACATCAGCGGCGGGCTCAATGGCGGCAGCCACGGCGGCTATTTCTTCTGCATTTACTGGCAGTTTCTGCTTTTTGCGCCGCTTTTGTACCTGCTTTTGCGCCGCTGGCCGAAGCAGACGCTTTTGGCGGCGCTCTTGCTGGACATGCTCTATGAATTTGCTGTGGGGGCGCTGGACATTCCGCGGGCGCTGAACCGTCTGCTCTTTATCCGCTATCTGTTCATTGCGGCCTTTGGGCTGTATTTCTGCCTGTGGCGCAGCCGCGTGCGCCTGAGCTGGATGGCGCTGGGGGCGGTGTTCAGCCTCGGCTACATCACGGCGCTGGAATTTTATGGCCTCGACTGGCCGCTGACGACTTACTGGCTCAACACCAATGTGTACGCCAGCTTCTATTATATTGCGGTGGCGGTGTTCGCCTTCTACTTCTTCGAATACAAGCAGCTGCCGGGCAGGCTGCACACCGTGGTGCGCACGATTGGGCGCTCCACCTGGACGATTTATCTGTTCCAGATGCTCTTTTTCCGCCTGCATTGGAGCGCGCCGCTCAGCGGGCTGCCGCTGCCACTGGAAGTGCTCATCGGCGATGCTTTCTGTGTCGCTGTTGGCTGTCTTTGGAGCGCGCTGGAACGCCGCGCACGAAAAAAGATGAAAAAAAGTTAAAAATCTCGTAAAAAAGGCTTGCGTCCCCGCACATCTTACGCTATAATAATTCTTGCGTTGTTGGGGTATCGCCAAGCGGTAAGGCACATGGCTCTGACCCATGCATTCCTAGGTTCGAATCCTAGTACCCCAGTTCTAGCACCTGTCCGGTGGGACAGGTGCTTTTTTCATATTTGAGCATTGACCCTCCCACGGTTAATCGGTATTATATTAGTAAGAAAATGACGAGGTGATTGAGAATGTTTTCTGGAAAAAAAGTCGTCTTAACCAAACCACAAATTCAGGATGCGGACGTGCTCCAGAAGTGGTATCTGAATAAAGAATTCCGTCAGCTTTACGATGGCTACACCGGCAACTCGCTGGAAATGATTATGGAAGAGATTCGCAACGGTGCCGACATCTCCGATCCTCATGCGGAGCGTTTGAACTTTTTGGTTTCCACCAAGCACAAAAACATTCCGATCGGCGTGGCGTCCATCAGCGACATCGACCGTCAGAATGGTCACGCGCGCATTTCGCTGGGCATTGCCGACACATCACGCCGCCTGGGCTGGTATGGCATTGATTTGATGATCGTGCTCTGCGACATCGTGTTTTATCAGTTTGGCTTCAATCGCTGCTACATGCGCATCAATGACAACAACCAGCTGGCGATCCGCACGGCGACCAACTTTGGCTTCCGCGTGGAAGGACAGCTGCGCAGCCACATCTTCACCGGCGGTGAGTACGTGGACCAGTGGGTGCTGGGGCTGCTCAAGGATGAATACGAAAAAATCTCCATCGTTTCTCGCTGGAAAGCACGCAGCGAGCAGTAAATAAGTGAACAGATGGCAGGGAATGAGTGGGCCGCGCCCGCCATTCCCTGCTTTTTTGCTTGTGAATAAGAAAGGAGGGCCTCCAGCAATGGTCACCAAAGAAAATATTCTTGATTTGCTAAGGTATGGTGAAAGAATTAATTTTGAGTGTAAGAAAGCAGAAAGCAAATTACCGAACTCTGTATGGGAGACCTACTCATCTTTTGCGAATACAGAAGGCGGCATTATTTTATTTGGGGTTGAAGAGCATGTACGGGAAATAGATCCTAAAAAACGATTTTCTTTTGTACACATTGAACATATCAATCAGCGCATTACCGATTTTTGGAATACGATTAACAGTGAAAAGGTGAATGTTAATATTTTAGTTGACAGCAATGTAGGTTCTTGTGAGATTGATGGGAAAACGATTATGTGGATTGAAGTGCCACGGGCGAGCTATAAATACAGGCCAGTCTATATTAACAACAATCCTATCAAAGGCAGTTTTAAACGCAATAACGAGGGCGATTATCATTGTACAGAAGATGAAGTTAAAGCCATGTTTCGAGATGCCAGTGATTCAGGTAATGATGGTGGTTTGTTAGATGGCTACACGATGGCAGATATCGATAGGGATTCATTAAGAGCATATCGTATTGAATTTGAACATCAAAATCCTGAGCATATTTGGAACAGTATTGAAGATCAAGAGTTTCTTAAAAATATGGGTGGATATGCGATTGATCGCAGTACAGGCAAAGCATGGTTAACTGCTGCAGGTTTGTTGATGTTTGGTAAAGGCATTGCTATTCGAGAACGGTTTGATAATATTCGGATGGACTATATAGATGAAAGCAATCTTTCATCTGGTGCACGTTGGAGTGATCGACTTACGTATGACGGTCAATGGGAAAACAATCTTTATAATTTTGTGCGTCGGATTATGCCAAAATTGGTGAGAGATATTAAGCGTCCTTTTCAATTGAACGGTATGGTGCGTATAGATGATACTATGGTTCATAAGGCAATCAGAGAAGCTCTTATAAATATGGTGATTCATAGTGATTATTTGATTACGGGCGTGCTTAAGGTGATAAAGTCAGATAAAGGTTTTTTGTTTTCCAATCCTGGTCATTTGAAGCTTCCAGTTCGGGATATTTATGAAGGTGGACATTCTTTGGCTAGAAATCCTCGCATACAAACGATGTTTCGAATGATTGGTTTAGGGGATAATATTGGCTCAGGTTTTCCAGCCATTTTAAATGCGTGGGCAACAGAAAATTGGAGAAAACCCGATTTGAGTCAGAATGAAAATTTGCATCAGGTTGAATTGCGATTATGGACAATTTCGTTGATGCCTGAGGAATGTTCAGAGTACCTGCAACGTTTATTTGGCTCAACTTACTTGCAGTTAAATCGGGAAGAACAGATTATTCTTGGAACTGCATATTTGGAAAATGGCGTAACGAATAGTCGCTTGCAATCAATATTAGAATTGCATAGTGTGGACATTGGTCATCTCCTTTCTGCGTTGGTTGATAAAGAGATGCTTGTGGTCAATAAAAAAGGACGCTGGACAAGTTATTATTTAAATCGTGACTATGATGCGCAGAATCAACAGATAGATATTTACACCATCTCTCATGAGGCGCCTGTTCTAAAAAATGAAACGGATCAAATCATCTATGATTACATTAAGGTAAATGGGTTTATTACAGCGGCTCAGATCTGTTCTATTACCAGAATAAAAACATCTGCTGGTGCGTCTAAAGCGACGAAACGATTGATTGAAGCAGGATTGGTTGAAAAGGTTAGAAAAGGAAGAAGTTTTATATATCAACTGAAAAATTAGTTGGTGAATCGGTTGGTGAATTGAAAAATTAGTTGGTGAATCGGTTGGTGAATTGAAAAATTAGTTGGTGAATCGGTTGGTGAATTGAAAAATTAGTTGGTGAATCGGTTGGTGAATTGAAAAATTAGTTGGTGAATCGG
>OLVX01002206.1_pt1 | contig 14642 bp, 16 predicted proteins | sample 1673271 | NCBI WGS metagenome assembly OLVX01 (sample SAMEA3178939, study PRJEB25190) | human gut metagenome | biome: human gut; feature: human-associated habitat; material: faeces | place: Austria | collected 2013
ATCATGTAAAATCAAAAGGCTTTGATTTAGAAAGAGGAATGTTCGTTGAAGATACTGACAGAAAACATTATACAGTTGAAGAATATAAGAAAATTACAAATTACGAAAATACCAAGAAAATTTTAAATGAAATAAAACTAGAATTGCCGGAAGTTCCAAATATAACTGATATTAGCAAATTCTCACGAAAGAGAGATGAGAAAATCTTAGAAGAAATTATAAAACCTAAAGATGATTTAATTAAAGAATTATATAAAGATAATTTATCATTGCATAAAGAATTATCAAAACAATCTAAAGTTGTTGATGAGGCAGAAACATATCAAAAAGAAAGAGATTATATAATTGCAGATAATGAGAAATTAAATAATAAAGTTAGGGATTTGGAAAGTGAATATAAAAAGAAAAGAAATAACCTTGATTTTGAATATAATAACATGAAAGCTGAATTAGAACAGGAATTTCAAGATAAGGAATTTAACATTGAATATAAATATAAAAGTAAAATCAGGTCATTAGAAAAAGATAATAATCATTTACACAAAATTATAGATAAATTCTATGAAACTGTTGAAAAATTTATAGAATGGATTTGTAATAAATTTAGTATTGGTGAATCAAAAGAATTAGTGAAAGATTTCCAAAATGAAACACATATATTTATTGACCCAGAAAAACAACTTGAATATGAAGAAGAACTAGAGGAAGAATTGAACAATTTCTTTTAAATAAATATAGAGTAGAAATTTCTACTCTATATCTGATTTTTAGATAACTTTAAATTACAACTAACATTATTCTATTTCCATTTGCTGTTCTTTTCTTTCTTTAATACATTGTATAATTTCCTCTGCAATTTCCAAAGGTTTTCTATTATTACCATATACTATCATAGTTGCTAATTCTTTATTACATGGACTTTCAAAAAATTTTTTATTATCTCTTGTATCACCTGTTGCTCTTCTTTTCATTATATCTAAAGATTTTTCTTCATCTTTATCAGGGAGTAATAAAACAATATTTTTAAAAGGTTTTAACATTGATTTAACTCTTTCAAATATTTCTCGATCATCATATACAGAATGTCCTGCACCAAAATCGACAATTCCATACGAACCATCTTTCTTTACTCTTTCTAATGTTTCTGAAATCATGTAAGAATTAAATTCATCCGCATTTTTAAAATTTCCCATAAATCCAGTATCTCTTGCTCTATTTGCAATTCTATCTAGACATAATCTTTGCATTCCAGTCTTTTTTCTAAGTTCTTCTGCTACTGTTGACTTTCCTGCTCCTGATGGTCCTATTAATATAATACTTTCTTCATATAATTTCTTACTATTTTTATTTATATTAGTAAGCTTTTGATGTTCCTTTATTGAACTTTTTTCTTTATCTGAAAGTTTCCATGAATTTTTTTTAAGTTTCTGTATAGAACTTGCTGTTGTAGTTTCTGCAATTTGTTTTGTACCTCTTAAATATGAAAGTAGTCTTTTTTTAAAATCAAATGCAAAAGGCTTTCTCGATGAATACATTTCTTCATGATAGTAAATATCTGGTTCAACATCTTCAAATAATTCTGGATTTGCTAAAATTTGTGTTGCTGTATTTAGCCACTCTGTAGAATTAGTTTTCATACTTCTATAATCAACATATTTTCCTCTTATGTGGTCATCTGTAAAATTAGTCGATATTCCTTGTTTAGATAGAATTTTACCAATTTTTCTTGCAATATTTATATTCTCATCTGTTATTTTCAAAGTAACATACGCACTTTGAATTCCATGTCCTGAACAGCAAAAAATACTTGGAAGTCCACTTTTGTAAGATTGCCTTAAAAATTCTGTTAAATTAACATCTCCTTCTCCAAATTGTTTGAACATTTCTTCTCTATCTTCTTCTGTTAAATTCTCTAATTCTATATGTCCTGCTGATGGCTCTACATCTTTTTCTAATCTATTTATTATCCATGATTTAATTTCCATAAAGGAACCTCCTAACTACTTTATTAAGATAATTTTATTTCTAATAATTTGTCATATATTTTTTTTACATTATTTTCTTTCAAAAAATCGTTTTCATAATTTTCATCCTTTCTTCTCTGACAAAAATTTTCAAGTTCTGATATTGCAATATCAACATTTTCTTTATTTACTTTATCTTCACATACTTTTAGAGCAGTATTGATATATCCACATATCGCGCATGCAGTCATAGCTTTAAAATAAGCAATCTCTGGCAATTTTGATTTTGCATACAATTCCATAGCAAAATTATCATTAATTATTTGTGGATTTGTAAGAATAATCTTTTCAGATACATATATACCATTTTCACTTACTGTTTTATAAATTTTAGTATCTTTTGGTATTTTAACTTCACACAATGTATCTCCTCTAATTAGCCATCTAAAAATATATTCATAAGTTGATATACAAAATCCGCCCATTTCTGATTGCCTTGTTGCATTCAAATTAACTTTATTATCTGCTTCAACTATTTTATCAATGGGAAATCTTCTGCCATCATTGTATTCTTTAATTGTTTGAATAACTCTATAATACTTTTTATTCCTATCAGCTTCACATTCAAAAAATTTTCCTAACATATATTTCACACCTCGACAATCTATTATTCTTTCTTTTAAATTTTAACACAATAATATCTTTTTTTGAATATTATTAGCCAAATTTGCCGTAAATTTTTTCAAAAATTGTTTGACAAATATAAAAAATAATGCTATACTAATAATAGCTTAAGCATAAAGTCTGACAGACTAAATAGCACAGGTATGTGTGTAGAGACACATATCTTTTTTTATGCTCAAAAAAACAGAGCAGGTAGAGAACTGCTCTGAACTGATAAATCAGTTTTTGTTTGTCTTGTTCTTATATGTATTCAACTCTTCTTCCAATTTTTCAATTTTCTGAAGCAGAATCCATATTAACATGTAGCCTGACATACTATAATAGCACCTCCTTTCTCAAAGATTTCCTTTGAAAAGGCTGTCCCTATTATACTTCAAATTTTAATATATTTCAACAAATTTCTAAAGATTAAACATATTTATTTGTCTATTATTTAACCACTCTACTTTTCTTAAGTAATTATTAACATTCGGATCATTTACAATATCCTCCATAATAATATCTTTTGCAAATTTAATACTCTGTAAGACATTATCATTATATACAAATTCTTCTGTATATATTAGTAGTAAATTACTAATTGCTTGTAATTGTTCATCTAACTCCATATTACTAAATTCTTCTTTAACTGTATCATAATTAGAATATTTTCTTCTATAGTACATTACTATCCTTGTTCTATTGTTTCTCATTGGTAACACTAAAGTATAAATCCCACCAAATCTTTTTGCATAGTTATCTATACCACATAAGTTGTTTATTCTTTTTCCATTATAGCTAAAAGGTAATGCTAGCTCAGCAGTACAACAGAAATTTGTTTTTTTATTTATTATTTTATCAATAATAATTTTATGTTTTATATAAGTGTTATTTTTCATAGCAGATTTATAATCTTCTATTTCTCTTGTTGATTCTATCATATCAAATACCCATGGCATTGAAATTAAATTTGCAATATCTGACATCTGATGTTTTTCGGCACCAACATTTATAAAATTAGTATCTCTTATTTTTGTATATTGCGTATGTAATAAAATTTTTAAAGCATATAAATTTAATATTTTTGCATTAAATTCATTTTCTAACACTTCTTCATTTTCAACACAACTAAACACCATATTATCACATTCTCTACAAATACTATCAAAAGTAAGTGTTTCCTCTACTCCTGGATTTGATTTAAAAACATTTAGCTTAGTTTTCAAATCAAATGTATCCATCGTCATTGATGGATTATATACTTTTCCATTTTGTGCAATATTTTTTATTACAAATCTTGGTATAGTATGTGAGTTACAAAACGATGTACATGCTTTTCCACATAATGCGCAATTTGTACCTTTGGTATATTTATTTGCTTCTTTTTTTATTCTACTTATTTCTTTATTTATTTCAATTTCGTTCAATATATTTCTCCTATAAATTTTATATATTTTGTAATTCTTTCCCTAATTTTTCTTGTCTACTCTTTTTTTCTTTTAATTCTATTTTTTCAATTAAAATTTCTTCAATCGCCATTCGTAAAGGAATAAACAAATGAGCACATTCTTCTTCTGATAAATTATGTATTCCATCACTAACTTTTGAATATACTTGATTATATCCATTTTCGAATATTATTTGTGGTAAAAATTTTCTTAAATTATCTAGTTTTTCTGACATCTTTAATTTTGTAAAATCTTCTTTTGATAAAGTTATTTCGCTTGAATTTTCATCAAAACAATCTAATAATAATTTTTCAAATATTCTTCTTAAATATGTCATAGCTCCAATATTACTATTAAAACTATTTAGAGAACAAGCTGTTTTATAATATGATGCGTATTCTTTTTCTAATTCCCTAAGAAATGTTTTATTATTTATCTCTTCATTCATATCATATATAGATGGTGATTGTCCAACTTTCATAATAGTATTTTCATCTATAATTTTAAATAATATTATTAAATTATGTCCACAGTCAGCTTTTGCAATACAATAAAAATATTGATTTTCTTTCATCATTTTCTCATATCCAATAGAAACACTTGATTGATTTGAAACAAAAGATGGACCCATTTCTATAGTATAATAATCTAGTCCAATTGTAGCAAAAGTGTAAATTCTTTTGTTTCTGCATTTATTACAATACAATTCTAGTTTTAAATTTTCGATTGGAAGCATTTCTAAAATTGACTTTGGAAAATCTTTAATTTTTTTATATAACGGCGATAATATCAATTCTTCCGTTATAAAATTATTGTATCCATTATCCATATCTATATCAAATCTAAACTTTTCAAAATTTATAAATCCATCCATTTCTCTTTCTCCTTTTCAATTCTGCCACCATTAGTGGCAGAATTGGTATTATTTATTCTCAATCATCCATTTATACAATGTATCTTCATCTAATTTACCTTGCTTAAATAATTTTATTTTAGCTTGTGCCTCTTTCTTCCAATTGTCAAAATCTTTCTTTAATTGTTTATTATCTTTATTTCTTGAGACTATCATAATTTTCTTTTGATAACTTCTTCTATATTCTAACAATGCAGGTATGCTTTCTAAATTTCTTTTATATGTTTCTAATGCTCCTTTTTCTTTACAAGTTTTACCCTTTTCATCTGGAAATTCACAATATACTTCATCTTGTCTTGAACTAGGTATAAAATATTTATCACAATTTTGACACTGTTTTATAGGTAAATTTGGTGCTTGTACTACTTGTTCTAATATTACATATAAAATATTACTTAATTTTTCACTTGTATAAACATTATGCTTTTTTATAGCTAATTCATTATTTTCTAATTTCTCTACTAAATCTTTGTAATTTATATTGTGAAAATCATCATCTTTACTCGAATAACTATCTAGTATTACTTCAATTTTATTTGAATATCTATACACATCACTTCTATGCTTAATAATATTTGCAATGAATTTTGAATTTGCACTTGCTTCTTCTAAACCTTTTTCTCCATTTAGATTATAAATTTGATCTACACATTTTCTAAAGTTCTCTTGTATTTCAAGTAATTCGTACGAACTGTCTTCAAATACCTTGTTCATAACTTCAATCATTTTCTTTTCAGATTTATATGTATCTTCTAATTCTTTATATGGTACATATTCTTTTAATAATTCAAATCCATAAGCATAAAAGAATGTTTTATATGCTTTTTCGAAACTAGAAAAATCAGCATTTAAAAACATCATAAGCATCATTCCAAAGCTTTCTGTATATGGAAAATATAAAAGACCTGGATATTTTAATCCATCAAATTGACCTTTTTTTAAATATAATTTAACTTGTCTTTTATCATAATCAACTTTAGTATCTACATTGTATAAATACAAAGGTGTCCCATAATATTCTTCTTTTTTATCTTTATCAAACCAAATATAAAATCCCTCAAAGAACTTATTTTCTGGTAATTCTCTCATTTCTTATTTTCCCCTTATAAAAATATTGTGAGAAATTATTAAAAACATTTAATAATTGCATTGACAAATATAAAATTAGATCGTATAATAACAATATCTAATATATTTTATGTGTTTCTCACATTATCATTTTACATCATATATTAGATAATGTCAATAGGATTTTTGTATTTAAAAACTTGCAAACAAAAAATCAACCAAAGGAGGTATTAAGGAATATGAGTAATAAAGAGAAAATTTTAGATTTATATTATAATCAACATTTGAAACAAAATAAAATAGCAGAAATTGTTGGTACTACTACTCAATATGTTTCAAAAGTTGTACGAGCTGACAAAAGAAATAAACAAGAAAAAGAAAAACGCAAGAAAGAAAATTCTGAAAATAGAAAGGTTTATCTACAAGAATATTTTAAAACTTACGATAGACCAAAGAAAGAAGATATCAGTTATGAGCAAATGCTAGCACAGCAGAAACAAGACTCGATGGAATTATCCTATAGCCGTCAAAATATTTCAGATTATACTTTCGCAAAATGGAACTCATCTGCTTATCATACAAATACTAAAGGAAATTTAGTATTTGATAGAAAATTGAAAGTTGGATTTGATGTTCCAAAATCAATAAATATGAATATAAAAGTTCCAACACAAAAATATAAAAATAGATGTGTTTATAGTTATTAACAAGATTTATTAAGATTGCTTAATAAGTCTTTTTTATTGTGAATTTTAAAGGAAGGAGGACTAACAAATATGGGTACAATTAAAGAAAATTATGAAATGATGTTTACTTCATATCCAGATTTAGTAAATATCAATCAATTAAAGGAAATGCTTGGAATTGGTATAACTCTTGCTTATAGATTAGTACGAAACAAAACAATTAAATCACTTAAAGTTGGCAGACAATACAAAATTCCAAAAAGAAATGTTATAGCATATTTAACAAATCAAAACGAAATATAGACTGGATTTAAAGTTATAAACATGGTATTATACCAATATCAATAGTAGGTTAAATCTAGTCTGTTATAAGAAAAGAAAGGAGTTTTAATGAATATAACAGCAAGCCTACAAATAAAAAATAATATTTATCAAGTTGTTTTAAATTATAAAGATATTAATGGTAAAAGAAAACAAAAATGGGTTTCAACAGGACTATCTGAAAAAGGTAATAATAAGAGATTAGCCAATCAGAAAATGCAAGAAATATTAGCAGATTTTAAAGAAACTATGAATTGTACTACATCAAAAAACAATGAAAAATTATTTACTTTATATCTTAAAGAATGGTTGCTAGATATTAAAAATACTATTGAAGAAAACACTTATGATTCTTATAAAGTAATTGTAAATAAGACTTGTGATTATTTTGAAGATAAAAATATTTTACTAAATGAATTGAAACCTGCAGATATTCAAAAGTTTTATACTTATCTTTATTCTAAAGAACTAACTGGAAATACTGTTTTACATTATCATAATCTTATAAGAAAGGCTCTTCAAACTGCTTTAAGGCTAGACTTAATATTAAGTAACCCTGCAGATAGAGTAGAAAGACCTAAAACAATTTATTGGAAGTTTTTATTCTCAAACAGAGTTAAATGCACTTTTTAGCTTAATTAAAGATGATCCGCTAAAAATAGTTATCTATCTTGCTAGTTTTTATGGATTAAGAAGAAGTGAAGTTCTGGGTTTAAAATGGGATGCTTTTGATTTTGAAAATAAAACTATTACAATTAAGCATAAAGCAATACAAGGCAAAAGAGATAATAAAACAGTAGTAATTCTAAAAGATAAAACAAAAAATAAATCAAGTTATAGAACTTTACCATTAGTTGATGAGATTATCGTTCTTTTGAAAGAATACCAAAAACAAATTGATGAAAATAAAAAGTTATGTGGAAATAGTTATAATAAAAAATATTTAGATTATGTATGTGTCGATTCTGTAGGCAAAATATTTAGACCAGAATATGTTACAGACCATTTTACTTTAATCATGAATAAGAATAAAGATATTTTAAGAAAAATCAGATTTCACGATTTAAGGCATTCTTGTGCTAGCCTTTTACTTGCTAAAAGAATACCTATGAAAGAAATTCAAGATTGGTTAGGTCATTCTACCTATTCAACTACTGCAAATATTTATGCTCATTTAGAAAAAGATACAAAAAATAAATCTGCAAATGTATTATCAAATGTACTTACATTTACAGAATAGTTATTGGCTGGGGTGGTAGGATTCGAACCTACGCATCGATGGGTCAGAGCCATCTGCCTTACCGCTTGGCTACACCCCAATATTTTTTAAGATATTTAATTGGTTAGATATTTGGTTAGATGATTTTAAAATTTGTACTTTTCAAAAATCATTTAATCCTTATATCTCAACTATTACAAGATTTGCTATACGAGGTACAACGACAAGAGTCAGAGTCCGATGCCTTACCGCTTGGCGATACCCCAATATGAAACTAAAATAATATTAGCACAAATCCCAAAATTTGTCCATCAAATTTTGTACTTTTTTAATAAATATTACTTGATAGAACTCTTCAAAAAATATTTCATTATAAGAACTATCAAGTAACTACATATTATATATAAGTAAGACAATAAATTATCAAGATTCAAAAATTTTATCATAAAACATTATTATTCATAACTCTAAATCACATAACTTTATTAATTATTTAAATTCTTCGTTCCAACATCTTTATTCCACATATCTAAAACATATTGCTTTTCAGTTTTTGGTACCAATGTAATTCTAAATGCCGAAATTGGTAAATTCTTTTTATAATAGCACTCTTCTCCATTAGATTTTGCTGTAACCCAACCACATTGACTTTGATATACCTGATAAATTATAGCAAATTGCGAATAGTCTTTTAATCTAAGAGTTATTCCTGCCACTCCAAATGAGTATTGATTTGATTCATTATATGGAATAGGGTTATTACCATTTATATCTGTTTTTCTATATAAATTTACTCCTGTTCCTCCTAATTGAAAATATTTTTTTCCTGCTATATTAACTACATCTGCACTATTCATTGTTTTAAATTCATTAACATTCGGATTATATCCATGTCTATATAAAATTCCACTTTCTTCACATTTAGCAATTGAATTTTCTCCCCAATATGTATGAATATATGCATTTGCTTGTACAAAATCAGATTCCATGTTTCCTTCTATGCGAAATGCAATAGCTTCTGTTTTTAATTTATCATTTCTCATAATAGCCTGTTTTCCTGCAATATCATAATTTCCATATCCATATGTCCATCCAACCTCTGAATTATGTGATGCATATATTATTTTTATGTATGATGCTTCTTTTACATCAATTTTTACTATTGAAGAATTACCTGCATAGTCCATTATTGGTAATTCATATGAAATATTATTAGTAAATTCTTTTGTTATTGTTTTTGAATCAGTTGAAAACTTCCATCCGTCTAATTTGCGTATTCCCTCATTTATATTAATAATTCCATTCACTTTTCCATCGGATATTTTCTGTTCTTTCCAGCTACCAGTAGGAGCTATATTATCAATTGTTATTTTAGTATCAACATTTACTTCATCACTTTTCCACAAAGCTTTATCTACAATAGTTCCTTCTTTAAAAATCACATGTAATATACCATTTCCTTCTAACTTAGAAATTTGAATTAAAAATGTTCTATCATTGTTTATAGGTGTTGTTTCTTTAATATTCATCTCTAATTTCTCTACTCTTTGATTATTTACAACAACATCTATAAATTTATTATTTAAGTTTATTTCTTTTATATTTTTTTCTATTATTTTTACTTTTAAGGTTATTGTATGTGTTTTATTTGCATATAACTCATAACCTTTATTTGTATTTTGAATATCAATTACTTCTATTTTTGGCTTAGTTCTATCTATATTTAAATCTGCAATTTCAAACTGATTATTAAATATATATTTTGCACTTGAACTGGTATGTATTGTTATTAAAAATATAACTATAATTCCTAAAAATATTATTTTATTTCTGATATTTATTCCTCCTTTCGCTCGCTTTGCTCACTCATCATAAAATCAAAAAATTCTTTTTTGATTTTATAAATCACATTTTAATTTTTGCTCGCTCATCATAAAATCACATTTTAATTTCTATATTTCATTTCCATATGCATAAATCCCAAATCTATATTGACTTATTGTCTTGCTATCTTCTGTATCCTGTTTATCTGAATTTTCTGACTGATTATTTTCATAATCCCAATACCAATTTACAATAATAATTTTGGTTTCATTTTTTTGTAAAATTCCTTTTAAGTCTGTTGCTAAGTTTTCCAAAGAATCTTTTTCTTCTGAAATTACTTTACCATCACAAAAGGCTTTAAATTTTAAGTTAACAGGCTTTTTGCTATAACTTTCAAATTCCACCTTGTATTCTGATTTTTTATTAGACTTTAGAATAATACTAAAATTGCCACTTGTACCTGGTGCAATTTTTTCATATACATTTGTTTTTTCACTTTCATTTACTGTTTCCAATAAATTTACATTTTTTAACTTTGTATTCTTATAACTAACATTAAATTCAAAAGAAATGTCTTTTTTTTCATCTGAATTATTTTGGGATTCTGAATTTTGAATTATATTACTATTTCCTAGCAATTTTAGAAATAAAATATCGTCATATGATTTATTTTTTTTATTTTGAACGAAAAATATAAATATTAAAGCAATAATTATTAAAATAAAAATATTTATAATATATTTTTTCTTTTTTATTTTTATCACCTATCCTTTCGCTTGTTCAGTATGGACCTTTACCTGTATTTTTTGAATAATATCGCTAATTGATTGTGATTTGTTTTTATCATAAGTAATTTTTATCTTATATTTTCTTTCTTCTTTTTGATTTTTACTTATAGTAATATAATCGGTCTTTTGATTTTCAAGTTGTATTTCTTTCTCTCCTTCATACAAATTAAAATGTATTCCAGAATCAACTTTTCCTAAAATCTCTATATAATACTTTAAGTCTACATCAGTAAGTTTGTTATTATCATCATAATTTTTTATTGTAAATTGATAAATTCCTGTATTAGCTATTTCCGTGATAGAGATGTTTGTTTCATTATCTATTATTAAAATTGGATTTGCAATTTTAGTATCTGCACTAATGATTTTTTCATCTATACTTTTGGCAAATGTATATCCACAAAACAGCCCTAACAATATTATTGCAATAATTAAAATAATTGTAATAAGCTTTAAATTACTATTTTTATTATCTTTTGTTTTTGAAATTTTTTCTTTACTCAAAACTGGCAAAGAAAGATATTTTATATTTTTTTGATTATCCATTATAATTTACTCCTTTCTCGTTTTTTTAACTTAATACATCTTTATATTCTTATCTTATTTTCTTTAATTTTTTAATAAAATATAACATTTTCATATTTTCATGATTTTTACATTAATTTTGCCTACTCTTATGTATTTGGAACAACTTGTGTTCCTGTAATAATTACATCAAATGTATAATTAGAAATATTTTTTGCTTCTCTTGTATCTATTTCGTCATTTTTAGCAATTTCTGTTTCTAATTTTCCTGTTTCATATGGCCATTCCCAATGAATATTTAAAATCTTAACTTTTTCTTGTTCATTAGCATTTATCGTACCAACCAAAGCGCTCTGTAATTCTGTTATAGAATTATACTTTTTATTTTCATACTCAAAAATTAAATTTGTTGGTTTGTTTTTTTCATTTTCAAATAAAATCTTATAATCAATTCCAACTTCTGCTCCAGAGGCATCTATTTTAATCTGAAAATCTCCCTTTGTCCCTGGTGCAATTTTATTATTTACTAATGTACTATTATTGATTGTAGATTTTAATGAAATTGTCTGCATTTTTTCATCCTTTTCATTTACTTTAAAACTCCAACTAGCAATATCTGCAGTTCCATTACCAGTTATTTTAGACATATATTTTGCATAAACTTGTCCTCCTACAAAAGACATCAAAATTGCCATTATAGCAACAACTATAAATACTATTTTTTTACTTTTTTTCAATAGCATTCCTCCTTTTTATTTTTCAATTTAATTTTTTTGATTTTTGTTTGAAATTTAATTTGAATTAATTTTAAGCAAAGTTCATATGAACTGCTTTTGAATAAATTTTAATTTTGAAAATATGAAAATGTAACTTGATTATAAATCCGTTAATTTATTTTGTCAATACAATTTGTAAATTTTTGTAAATTTCTCAATTATAGTTTATCTTATTCGACAAAAAGTGCCATATAACAACATATTTAGCCATTTATATAGAACAATGCGGACATAAATAACATTGACACTATTTAAAAAATATTAAAGTCCGCATATATATTTTTACTGTTCAAATTATTAATTCATTAAATTCTATTTTTACTACATATCATATAACTTTTTTGTAGATATTCTATTTTCTATTAACACCTATAATTCCTCCTAATATTCCAAAAGCAATTCCTATTCCTATCATAATTATAGATTGTATATTTAATTTAAATTTCCAATTTAAAATACTAGAAATCAAATATATCACTATCATATAAACTACTCCAACTATTGCACCATTTATCAAGCCATCTCTTTTCATCTTTCCTATTCCTATTGAACTTCCTATCAATATACTAACTGCTGTTATCATTATAATAACTGGATTTATTACATTCTCTTGTATATTAGTATAAGTCAATAATAAGGAAAATATAATTAATAAAATGACTGTCATTAATAAAGATATACCTGCCCCTTTTAAAACATTTATTATCATATTTTCTTCTTTTATTTGTGTTTGATTCATAATCTTTTCCTCCTATTTTATCTTTATACATTATATTTATTTCTTTTATCTAATATTACTTTTGTTTCTAATTGTATTTTTATGTAAATTATGTTATAATATTTTTGACAAAATTTTTTGCACTTATGAGGAGGTTATCACCATGAAAATTTTAGAGTTTACAGTACAATTACGGAAAAGTTTTGAAGAACTAAGAGACATTTTTAAAGTTTTCAACAAAATGATTTCTGAAAAACACAAATCAGAAGTTTTTCTTAATTATTATGAAGTTTCACAAGAGCTAAAACACTATATCACTATTAATATTTACCGTTGCAAATCATATGCATCGTTGGTTGTTAATCGTGATATTTGCATTTCTTCTAAAGAAATAGAAATTTTCAAAAAGTTAGAAGAACTTCAAAGCAGTTCTAAGCAGCCAATTTATAATTATTTTCAAACAGATCATGATGGAAAATTTATAACAATTTCTGTTTATAATAATTATGATGATATTTTAAAAATTGGTACTTCCGAACCGAATGTTTTTAACAACAACTCTTCTGCAATTCAAAGTAATTTGAAAACAGATTCTCTGACTAATCTTTTATCTGTTGACTTATTTTTAAGAAAACCATTTGCAGAATTACCAATGTTGATAGACATTTTCAATCGTATGCTTGCTAAAAATGCTTGTTCTTTTATGAAATATGAAACTAACAAAAGTAAAAATAAAAATGACACTAGAAATGATTTTAATTACTTTAATTTAGTCTTTTATTTTGACACTTTTGAAAGACCTTCATTTTCAATAAAGGTCAGTCTTTTTAAAGAGCTGCTTCCATCTCCTACAACTTTAAGCAAATACAACTATGTTTGTATGCAGGTTAACAATCCATGTTTTACTCAAATAAGTTTTGAAAAATCATTTGATGAAAAACATGGACCACATCTAAATTTTGTTGTAAATGTATCTCAAAATTCAAAAGAACTCACAGAGATAGAAAACATTTTTAACATTTTAGAGACTATCTCACCTCAATAACATTGGAGAAAAAATTAGCTCCTCAATTATTAATTCATGTAGAAGATTGCAATGCAATCTCCTACATGGATTTTTTTTTATGGCAAAAAACTTAAAAACAATGTAATGAAGAAATTAAAATATTTAAAACTCAAAAAAAAGACCTCCATCACTTGAAAGTCTTAATAATATTGGCTGGGCTGGCTAGATTCGAACTAGCGCATGCCAGAGTCAAAGTCTGGTGCCTTACCGCTTGGCTACAGCCCAATATATACTGCATTAAAAAAATAATGGGGTGGAAGATGGGACTCGAACCCACGGCCTCCAGTGCCACAAACTGGCGCTCTAACCAACTGCGCTACATCCACCATGGTATTAAGCTCATTTCCTAATGCTTTTCTATTGTAAAACATTTTATACCAATTTGTCAACTGTTTTTTGAAAAATAATTAGAAATTTCCGGAAATTTTATATTAAATTTTAATCCCAAAACTATTAAATTAGTTCCAAACTCTGAATTTTAACAATTATTTCAAAAAAATTTTAACTCCGTAGTTTGACATTTTTTCAAATATCATATAATAATTAAAGAAATCGCATTTATTATCCTAAAAAAGGAGAATTAATAGGCTAGTTTTTTAAAACTAGTCTATTTTTATTCGCTTTAGCGTGTTGAGCCACAAAGCGAAACAAAAAACCGCCAGC
>OLVX01002229.1_pt1 | contig 14576 bp, 13 predicted proteins | sample 1673271 | NCBI WGS metagenome assembly OLVX01 (sample SAMEA3178939, study PRJEB25190) | human gut metagenome | biome: human gut; feature: human-associated habitat; material: faeces | place: Austria | collected 2013
TGTTGCAAGGGCGCGGGAGAATCCCACCGTCTGCGCCAAGTATCACTACTCAATTTCACATTGGGTAGTGTTTTTTTATTGCCGCTTTGCAAAATTCCGGTGTTTTCTTATAGGCATCTCCCCTTTATTTTCAAGTAGTGATTTTCGGGTTCGGTACAAATCATACCAGCAATCGCGGCAAATAGCTATTCACAGAACTACACAAGATTCTTCCCGCAGCTTGGGTACAAATTGACAGCAAAAAGGCGGCACCTGATTCCTCAGATGCCGCCGCTGTTCAAATTACCACTTCTTTATGGGCTGCGCTTTCGGCAGTGTCAGCGTGTTTGCCATCGTCCGGGCGCTCAGGTTCTTAGACTGCGAATCCAGATGTGCGTAAATGTTGGCTGTGGTGGAAATATCGCTGTGGCCCAACCACTCTTGAATCTGCTTCATCGGCACGCCCTCTTTCAGCAATAGGCTGGCGCAGGAGTGGCGCAAGTCGTGGAAGCGAATCCTGCGCAGACCATTCTCTTTCAGCAACTGTGGAAAGCCTGTCGTCACGGAATCCGGCTGGATCAGGTTGCCCATTGCATCCACAAATACATAGCCAAGGTACTCTTGATTATAGCAGTTGCCGCAGATTTTTTGGTTGTATTCCTGCTGCTCTTTGACGGCTTTTAAGCGCTCCGCAATCGGGTCTACCAGCGGCAAGGTGCGCAGACTGGATTTCGTTTTGGCGCGGTCAGCCTCCACTAAAATCTTCTTGCCATCGATGCGGGTACTGGTCACGATATGCCGTATGGTCAGCGTCTTGGCTTCAAAGTCGATGGCCTCCCACCGCAAGCCCATCACCTCGGCACGGCGCAGTCCGTAAAAGGCTGCAAGCTGGATGATAAGTTCCAGCTTATGCCCCTGGGCGGCTTCAAAGAGCTTTTCCATTTCCTCGGCGCTGTAATAGCTTGCCATGAACGCCTGCGGCTTTGGGCGGTCCACCTTGTCCACCGGGTTGCTGGTGATCAGGTCGATGCGCACGGCGTATTTCAGCGCCTTGTGCAGATTGGCGTGGAATCGCAGGATAGATGTATTTTTCAGCGTTTCCGCTTCGTGCAGATAAAAGCTCTGAATCTGGCGCGGCTGTAACCCTGCCAGCGTTACGCCCAGCGGTTCAAAGTAGGGAATGATGTGCTTTTCCACATTGAAGCAATAGGACGAGTAAGTAGTTTCCGTTACGGCTGTGCGCATCATTTTCAGCCAGTACCGCATATAGTCGCTGAATGCCATATCGGGGCTGAGTTCGGACACCTGACCCTTGGGAATCGTGAAATCCTTTCGCGTATCCGCCAGCATTTTTTCGGCGCGTTTTTTGTTGCCCTTGACGGGCAGCCCTGTGCCGATCCACGGCTGACGGCGTTTGCCCGCCGAGTCCGTGTAACTCAGCACGATGTAATAAAATCCGTTTTTCTCCTGTAAGCGTCCTGCTACCATAGGCATCTCTCCTTTTTTTCAAGTTGCTGCATTTTGGGTTCGGTACAACGATACCATCAATCCTGCCGGAAAGCTATTCACAGAATTGCACAAGAACCATCCTGCACATTGGGTGCAAACTGACATCATTCGCGCTCCCGTTCCCGTCTGCGGCGGCGTGGTCTGGGATGCAGCGGCATCCTGTTTTCCCGGTCAATATGGTTGGATTCGCGTGTGCGTTGAATACGCTTGATGGCTCCCTCTGCAATCTTGTCCTCTTTGCGGAGTTCAGCAATCTTACAGGTAAGCACTGCACGGCGGTCTGCCAGTTCCGGCGGTGCATCCTTACGGCGCATCTGCTTAACGACTTCCGCCCGCTGCGCGGCAAGGGTTTCCATCTGCTGGGACAAACCCTTGCGGTAGTCCACGATTGCCTGTAAAGACGGGAACTTGTGGTCGTGGACAAAAGCGTGTTCTGCAAGAATTTTCTCGGTATCTTTCCAGATGCGCTCCAGTTCCGGGCGGTTGATACGCGGTTGCTGTTTCTTGGGCAGGATGCCTAACTGATAACAGTAGTACAGATACAAGCGGTGCATCTGAGATTCACCAAAGAACACATCAAGGAAAATTTCTAGAATGCCTTTTCCTGCATAGGTATCCTTGGGGCGATACCGTTTCGGCGTGTTTTGCCGGGGTGGATGTTTCAGCTCATACAGCCTTGGTCCATACAGCAAGTAATTGCTGCGAAGCCGGTCATCTATGGCTGCAAGGTCGTATTCTTCTCCAAGCCTATATAGGCGAACCGCGCGTCCGCCATCCCGCGCCCGGATGGTTGCGTACCTTCGATTCGGGTCACTGCCGAAAATATACCCTTGCCGATACAGCGCTCTGTGAAAATCCTCGGCGGTGCTGGCATCCTCACAGGCTTGGTCGATGGCTTCGCGCATCCGGGCGTACCGTGCCGGTTCCTTTGCCTTGGGCTGCTCCACTACCGACAAGCCGTACTCTCGGCACAGCTTGTCGGATGCTGCCCGGAACTCGGCATACTGGCTGCGGCGTTGCTCGTATTTCTTTCCGTCCACATAGGACACGGAATTTATCACAAAATGATTATGTACGAGCTGCAGTGGTCAACGCACAAGTATTTCAAAAGATACAGCAAGAGTGGGGCAGTTTTGACCGATACTTATGGCATTGGACAGATGAAAACATCATCCGAGAAGCAGACAAGGTCAGCCCACCATTGTCGGATGCCATCTCAAAAGATTTGAAAAAGCGGGGCATGAAGTTTGTGGGGACCATAATCATCTATGCCTATTTGCAGGCAGTGGGAGTTATCAACTTTCATGAATCCGGTTGCTTCCTGAATCCTTTGCAGCCGTAGAGAATGCATAAAAAAGCCGGGAAGTTGACTCAAATTGTCAATGCCTCCCGGCTATTATCATGCAGATATTAACATAGTTAGGGCAACACCGCACAATTCCCGCCTAACAGCTTAAGCACCGCTCCGGCGGTTGCGGCACAGCATCTGCCGCACCTTGCTCGCCGTATCGGCACTTAGAATTATGCGGTATTACCTTAAATCACCTTTTCAATGTCCTGTCCCATGCAGGAAACAAACACGTCCTTATACATTGCCACCGTCTTGGTAGCGCCGCAGTCGGAAAGTGCATCCGGAATCTGTCGGTACTCTGCCGTGCCGTCCAGAATCATTTCCAGACAGTGGATCAGGTTCGGCATTACATCCGGGTTCAGCGGTGAGCCGAATCCGCGGAAGTCGTGGTGGAAGTTATACACGGCATCGTACTCGCCGTGCATATCCCAAATCCTTTGCAATGCCTTCAGCGATATCTCGACGCACTCCCGCACCGTAGGTGCCAAGGTCGTGTTGAGCAGCCAGTTGCAGTTGCAGGCATCGCCGCACAAAAGGGTGTGGGTCTTGTCGTCCAAAAAGACCATCTCCCCTGCGGTGTGTCCGGGGCAGTGCAGCGCGGTCACCTTGCGCCCGCCCAAATCAAACACCTGACCGTCCGTCAAGGGTTTCCAGACCGGTTTCTTCGGCCAAGGGCGGATATCGGTTTCGGGGTCGTAGGCGTAGTATTTACCCTCCCGCTTGCGGATGATCTCAGCATAATTTTTGCGGAAATCCACCGTGGGGGCAAAGGGCGGCGAATCCAGATTTTGGTCAGCCGGGTGCATCCATATCTCGTCAAAGAATCCCGCACCGCCGATATGGTCCCCATGGTTGTGTGAGGCGACCACCTGATAGGGCTTGTCTGTGATGCGGTTTTCCACGACCCAGCGCAAATCCCCTATGCCGGTGCCTACATCCAGCAGCAGGGCGCTTTTTTCGCCCACGACCACAAAGCAGCTGACGCAGTCAAACTCGTCCACCTCAAAGATGCCGGGACGAAATTCGTAAAAAGGCAGGTTTCTGCTAACCATTTTGATACCCTCCTCTGCCGCTTAGGCAGCAGCCTTTTTCTTGTTTTTGTTGACGACCTGATAGCAGTCAATGGCAACGGCAGCCAGCAGGATCAGACCCTTGATAACACTCTGCCAGTTGGTGTTGACGCTCATCAGAACCAGACCATTGTCCAGAATGCCAAGGATGATAACGCCGATGACCGTACCGCTGATCTTGCCCTCGCCGCCGGCGATGGAAACACCGCCAAGGCAGGCGGCGGTCATGCAGTCGAAGGAGTAACTGCTGCCCGCGCCGGGCTGCGCGGCATTGGTACGACCCACCATGATCAGGGCGGCGATGGAAGCGCAGAAGCCGCAGAAGGTGTAGACGGCTACCGTCAGCTTGTCAACGTTGATGCCTGCCAGACGGGCGGCTTCCTTGTTGCCACCGAGGGCATAGATGTAGCGTCCCAGATAGGTCTTGTTCATCAGGATGGCGCCGAAGATGATAAACAGAACAAAGATGATGACGGGTACGGGAATGATGCCCACATAGCCCTGACCGATGACCTTGAAAGCCTCCGGCATACCGGTGATGGGATAGCCGCCGGTAATCAGGTACGCAACGCCCTGCAACACCAGCATGGTACCCAAGGTAACAATGATCGGTGCAATGTGCATTTTAACGGCGATGATACCGTTTGCAGCGCCCAGCAGGCAGCCCACAACAATGGTGATAATGACTGCCAAGGGAATGGGTACGTTCAGGTTGACCATCATATAGCCAATCAGCATACCGTCCACAGCCATCTGCATACCGACGGACAAGTCCATACCGCCGCCGATCATAACCATGCAAACGCCGACGACCACAATGCCGAACATAGAAACCTGACGCAGAATGTTGATGACATTCTTGGCCGCCAGGAAGTTGGGGGCTGCTACCGCAAAGAAGGCAAAGACAACCACCAGCAGAATGTAAATACCGTATTTTTTATAAAGTTCCACCCAGTTCTTTTTCATATCAGACAGCCCCTTTCACTTTGCCGCCGGATGCAAGATCCAGAATATAGTTTTGGTCGAAATCCGCTTTTTCTACCTCGCCGTTTTTATGCCCTTCCGCAATCACGACGATGCGATCCGACATACCCAGCAGCTCCGGCATATCCGAGGATACCATGATAATGGCCTTGCCGGCTTCTACCAGCTCGTTCATCAGCTTGTAAATTTCCTGTTTGGCGCTGACGTCGATACCGCGTGTGGGTTCGTCAAAAATAATGATATTTGAATTTGCCGCCAAGGTCTTGGCAATGACTACCTTCTGCTGGTTGCCGCCGGAAAGATTGCCGACCTTCTGTTCCAGAGAGGGTGTGCGGATGGAAAAGCGTTCCTTGTAGTCCTGCGCAACGGCATCTTCCTGCTTTTCGTCCACAAAAATGCCCTTGCTGTAGCCTTGGATATTGTTGATGACCGTGTTCCATTTGATGGTACTGCGCAGGAACACGCCCTGATTCTTGCGGTCCTCGGGGATATAACCGATACCGTTTTTGATGGCATCGGAGCAGGAGCGAATACGAACCTGCTTGCCCTCCACAAAGATTTTGCCGCTTTCTATGGGGTCTGCGCCGTAGATCACGCGCATCAGCTCGGTGCGCCCGGCGCCGACCAGACCGGCAAAGCCCAGAATCTCCCCGCGGTGCAGCGTAAAGGAAATGTCGCTGTCGCCGTTGCCTGTCAGATGCTCCACGCGCAGCACTTCTTCGCCGATCTGCGATTTGCGGGTGGGGTAGCTTTCCTTCATCTCACGCCCCGCCATCATGGCGATCAGCTGCGGACGGTCAATTTCGGCAATGTTCTTGGTTGCCACATACTGTCCGTCGCGCATAACGGTAACGCGGTCCGCAACGACAAACAACTCCTCCAGACGGTGGGAGATAAAGATGATGGTAACGCCGCGGGCTTTCAAATCCCGAATAATGCGGAACAGCGTGCCGACCTCGTTGGTGGTCAGGGGTGCGGTCGGCTCGTCCATAATAAGGATCTTGACGTTCTTGCTGATCGCCTTGGCGATCTCAACGATCTGCTGCATAGCCGGGGACAGGCTGCGCACCTTCTGCGACGGATCCAGCGAAACGCCCATCTGGTCAAACAGTTCCTTCGTGCGGCGTTCACGGTCCTTGATATCCACAAAAATGCCGGGGGTCGTCTTTTCGCCAAGAAAGACGTTCTCGGCGGCGCTGATACCGGGAATCAGGGTAAATTCCTGATAGATCACGCTGATGCCCTGCTCCTTGGCGGTGGCAGGTGTCAGGGACGAAAAGCTCTTGCCGTCGATCGTGATGGTGCCGCTGTCCGGCGTAATGGCACCGGACAGGGTTTTTATCAAAGTGGATTTTCCTGCACCGTTTTCCCCGATCAGCGCGTGGACTTCCCCCTCACGCACATCAAACGAAACATGGTCAATGGCAACCACACCGGGATAGGTTTTCACAATGTCCTTGACGCTGAGGATTGTTTTTTCAGACATGGAAATCTTTCCTTTCTAAGAACGGCATCGCCCCCAAAAAGCGATGCCGTTGATTTCTGTTTGCTGTTTCGTTTGCTTACTTGACGTAGTCAGCAACATTGGCTGCCGTGATAGGAGTGATAGAGTAGTCAACCACTGCGCCCTTTTCCAGTTCGCCGTCCAGATACTGGTACAGCACTTCGCGGGTCTTTTCCGCAATCGAGTTAAACAGCAGGGTGCCGCGCATCACGTCGTTGTCGGCAATGTACTTTACAGCACTCTCGGTGCCGTCGCAGGCAAAGATGCCGAAATCATCGCTGTTCATGCCGGCAGCCTTGACAGCTTCCACAGCTTCGGTGGCAGCGGCATCGCCATAGGCGAGGATGCAGTTCAAATCAGGGTACTTCTGGATCATCGTTTCGGTGTAGGTCGTACCGGCGCCCACAACGTCCTTGCCGATATCCACAACTTCGAGGATGTTGGAATCGGGGCAAAGCTCCTTGATGCGGTCCTGAATGCCCTGACCACGGTTCTGCATATCCTGGTTCTGGTAGGTAGTGTAAACCACGATGTTGGCCTTGCCATCCAGCTGGGTATTGATCCACTCACCCGCCATATCAGAGATCATGGTACCAACATCGTACTGGCTGGAGTTCATGCTGATGTCATAGACGTCGGTGACGACGCCGCACTCGATCACGATGGTGCCGGCTTCCTGTGCAGCGCGCAGGGCGTCATCGCAGGAATTGTCGGAAACCATGGCCAGAATGACATTGCAGCCGGAGGTCACCATATTCTCGATGTCGGTGACGGCGGTGCCGGAGTCGTTCTCAAAGCTGACGGAGGTGTAATCCCAGCCATCCTCGGCGGCGACCTGCTTCAGGCCGTCATCAATGCCGATGAAGAACTCGGTCTGCAGCGTGGGCGCAAGGAAGCCGAACTTGATGTTGTCCTTGGTTACCGAGGTACCCGCTGCCGCCGCAGCAGATTCTACCACAGATTCTGCCGCAGAGGACGCGGAGCTTGCCTCAGAGGATGCCGTGGATGCAGAGCCGCCGCAGGCTGCCAAAGAAAGCGCCATAGCGGATGCGGTCATAAGTGCAAGTGCCTTTTTCATAGTTATTTCTCCTTCTCGTTTTTCAGGCTGTATCGCCTTTCGGTGTCATTATAATAACCGAAATCAGCCCCACCAACAAGGGAGAAATCTTCGGATTCAGGGGGAGAGTTTTCGGGTGTTTCTACTTTTGCGTCAGTTTTTTCTCATACTTGTTCAAAATTGTAAGCAGAATTACCAATCCCTCGACAATAATCAGACACTTGTCAATTTTCAGCGCCATAAACGTCTGACGCAGCACCACCATGGTGACAGTGGCAAGTACCAAGCCGGACGCGCCGTTTTTGTACCGCCGGTACATACTTCCGGCAAGTCCGGCAGCGGCGATGCCTTGGTAAAGATATTCCGCATTGCGGCTGCTGCTGCAGTATCCGGCGCTGAGCAAAAGCGTATAGGTACCCACGGCAAAGAATACCGCCGCCAGCGCGTAGGTGACAGCCGTCACAAGCACTACATTGATACCGGTCTTTTCCACATCGTTGCGGTTGTACTGGCGATCCTCCCCTATGGCAAGGCAGTATTTGCCCCAGTAGGTGCGTTTCCAAAAACATTGCAGCCCGATAGCACACAGCAAAAACACGCCTGCCATAACACCCCACACCGCTGCAGCGTGCGGGCGATCGCCCCAGATATTCATAAGGATCACGTCGTTTGCCGGGTACAGGTTCGACAGGATCACTGCCAAAATAAAACTCAGCACCGTCATAGGGATATGCAGCGCCGCCGCCAGCGCGCCCCGCAGGGCGCCCATAATAATTTGCGAGAGCACCATACATACCAGCGCCCACGGCAGCGGCATCCCGTGCTGATACAAAAGCCCCAGCCACACCGTGGACAGCGACGCCTGCGCCATAAAGCAAAGGTCAATATCCCCCAAGGAGTACTCCAGCCCCGCGCCCAGCACAAAAAAGCCAAAGGTCACGCACTGGCGCAGAGTATACACAGCGCTGCCCTGCAGTTTGCCGCCCAGCAGCGCAACCAGATACAACCCCCATGCCGCCAGAATCAGCGCGTTGGTTTGCTCCCTTTGCAGGGCGCGCCCGATTTTACAAAGAAATTTCTGCATTTATAAAACTCCGACAAGAATGGTCGGCGGTTTCCAGCAAAACCACCGTGGTACCTTTGGCGCACAGGTCCTGCACAAATTGCTGCAAGATCCGGCGCACCGTATAGTCCGACGAGGAAAACACATTGTAAATAAAAAGCACCCGCGGGTGAAAGAACAGCCACCGGTCCGCCAACACCCGCGCCGTTTTTACCGAGTCCGGCTCCGTTTCGGCGGGCAGGCGGCTGCGCCAGAATTCCCTGTCCGAAAATACCTTTTTGGCAGCTATCTCAAAAAAGCCGCATCGGCTGATGCGCGGCATACTGGGCAGCAGGATATTTTCCTGCAGGGTGAGGTTTTCCTGCAGGGCAGGCGGCTCTGCCGTGCCGTCCCAAACGGCGATGCGGTGCCTGCGCAGATCTGCCAACCCGCGAAACGGCAGCGTCTTTCCGCCGATTTGCAGCGTACAGCGGCTTTTTTCCTGTGTCAGCGATTGCCAGCACCCGCGCAGCACCTGCTCATCGTAGCTGCTCAAAAGTACGGCGGTGCCTGCCTCAAAATGCAGCGGCATCGTAACGCCCGCATATTCCATGGTAAGGGTGATGGTTTCCGCCTTTGGTTTTGCGGTGTCGGTTTTTGCGTCCGGTCTTGCGTCCTGCGTCCATTCCTGCAAAAGCGCCCGGCTGCGCGGCGAGGTCTGGTCATAGATCTTGCGCTCTATGCGCCCGTCTTGGCACAAAAGGATGCAGTCCGACAGCGGCTCAAACCAATTGGACCAGTTGTCCGCAATCAAAAGCGCAACCCCGTGTTCCTTGACCAAGCCCAGCAATGCCAGCAAACGGTGAATTTGCGGCACGTTCAGCCCCTTGGTCATATCGTCCAGCACGATCAGCCGCGCACCCTGATCCACCGCCCGCACAATACTCAGCAGCAGCCTGTCCAGATGATGCAGCCTGCTTGTCGGGCTTGTGACATCGTAACGCATGGCAAAGTCCTGCAGTACCTGCGCGGTGCGCAGATGTACGGCACGGTTGTTGAGCAAAATCTTGTTGTGGCTGCTGCGCCGCATCAGAAAAAAGTTTTCTGCCAGATCCATGCAGTCCATAAAAGCAGGGTCATTTCCCAGATAAAATACGCCGCTGCGTTCCAGTTTTTGCGGGTGAAAATCTGTGGTTCTCTGCCCGCAGACCCACGCCGCGCCGGACACAAACACACCCTTGCCGTCAAACATCTCTGCCAGCAGCTTGCGTCCGCTGTTTTCACTGCCCGATACACTGACGCACTCCCCTGCCCGCAGCAGAAGATTGATGTCCGTCAGGGTACCGTGTCCCGCGCTTTTCATATGCCAATGGCTTAATTTCAGCAATTCTTCTCTCATACCCTTGTATCACTGCATCAGCAGTTCTTCCTTTGTATAGGCTTTGGGCATCCAGATCTCCACGTCGGTGCCAAGGTTTTCCGTGCTGTACACAAACAGCCCGTAGGCACGCCCAAACGCCAGCTTGATGCGCTGGTTGACATTGTACATGGCAATGCCGTTGCCGTGGGTATCCAGCTGGTTGGTCGGCTGCCGTTCTTCCTCTAAGGCGGCGCGCATCTTGTCCAGCACGTCAGGGGGCATCCCCACACCGTCGTCCTCGACAATGATTTTCATCGTATCTTTTGTGCCGCTGATACGGATCGTGACGTGTCCCTGCTCGGCTTTGGGTTCCAGCCCGTGAAAAACGCAGTTTTCCACGATGGGCTGCAGGGTCATTTTGGGCAAAAGGCAGTCCAGCAGCTCGTCATCGCCGTCCTCGACCTGAATATCCAAAAAGAAACGATCCTCAAAACGGAATTGCTGGATAAAGAAGTAATTCTTGATGTTGGACAGCTCGTCCCGCAGGGTGACAATGTTTTCCTTGCGGCTGATGCTGTAGCGGAAAAACGACGCCAGCGCGTGGGACATCCGTGCAATGCTCTCGCAGTCCTGCAGGATTGCCTCACTGCGGATACATTCCAGCGTGTTGTACAAAAAATGCGGGTTGATTTGGTTTTGCAGCGCGTTGATTTTCGATTGGCTGCTGGATACCGCCGCCGTGTATGCTTCCCGCTGGGAAATCTCCCGTTTTTCTAAGGCGTCTGCCAATTCCCTGCCCAAGGGGTGCAGCATTTTTTCGCCGCTTTGTCTGCGCAGGGCGTCCATATCTGCCGCGCAGTGTGCGTACTGCACTGCCAGATACCCAAGGCACACCAAAGCCGCCGCCATGGCGCACCACTTGGCAGCCCCGCCGCACACCACGGCTAGCAGAATAAACAGGCAGCCCGTAGCGGCACAGGCGCTGGCCGCATTCTTGTATTTCATAACCGAACCCCTGCCTTTAATAGTAAAGTTTCCGATATTCGGTGGGTTTCATCCCCACACACTTGGTAAACTGCTGGCTGAAATACTTCGCGTCCTTATAGCCCACAGCATCACCGATTTGCCCAATCGTCCTGCGGCTGTCCCGCAGCAGCTCCTTGGCTGCTTCCATACGCACCTCGGTCAGGAAATCGGTAAAGTTCTTGCCGGTTTTCTCCTTGAATTTTTCCGAGAAATAGGTCGGGTTAAACCCGCTGTGCGCGGCGACATCCTCCAGCGTAATTTTGTCCGCGTAGTGCTTTTTCATATACTCTATCGCAAGGCGGATGGGGTATTCCTCGGCGTGGACGCGCTGGGCGTACAGTTCTTCCTGCTTGGCGCAAAGCGTGGCTGTAAGCCATTGCGCCAGCTGATGCACCGAGGCAGCGCTGCGCACTTCCTCCCGCTTGCTGTCCGCCCAGCCCTGACGGATTTCCATGCCATGTCCTAAACTCCACGCACAAAAATCCCGCAGGCATTGGTCGGCTGTGTCAAAGTATTCCCACGCTGCCAGCCCCGCCGCACCGGCACGGTCAAAAATCGCGTCCACTGCCTGCTGCAGCGCCGTTTTCTGCATCAGCTCCATGCCTTTTTCCAGCAGGGTGCGCACCTTGTCCTGCCACGCCTTGCGCACAGTGTCCGGGCGTTCCTCGGCTTGGTATTTCAGGCACATACCGCTGCCTTCAAACAGCTTGCGGCATTCTGCCCGCTCTGCCTGCTGCAGCAGCACCCCGATTTGCGCCACATCGGTGCCGCGCTCGCTCTGCCCCATAGATACCGTGTAGTTGGCATAGTTGTTCATGTAACTGCGGCAGCTTTCCCGGCAGGTGTGCAGCGCCTCGCCGGTTTTTGCGTATGCCTCGCTGTCAAAATTGAGAAGCAGCGTTGTGGTGTGTCCGTCTGTACAGCTGATATACATCTGCCCGCCAAGGCTTTTTTTGATGTTCGCCTGTACTTTTTCGGTGACCAGTCGATCTTCCTCTGCCGATGCCTGCTGCAAAAGACTGGGGTTTACGCGCAAAACTACCGCCATAAAGCAATCCCCGGTAAATTCCACCCCGGCAGCCGCATTGAATTCCGGCAGCCCGGCAAAGCTGTCCCCCGCCTTCAGGCGCACCATAACGTCCCGCGAAAGCAGCTTTTTGCTGTTCTCGTAGTTCTTTTCGTATTTTTCCATCTGTGCGCGGTGAACTGCGGTGGTTTGCAGCGCATCACAGATTTTTTTCAGCGTTCGGTTCAGTTCTTCCTCGTCAATGGGTTTGAGCAGATAATCCTCCACGCCGTATTTCAGGGCTTTCTGCGCATACTCAAAATAGCGGTAGCCGCTGATCACCACAAACCGCGTCTGCGGAAACCGCTCCGTCACCTGCTGCACAAGCTCCAGCCCGGTCAGAACCGGCATACGGATGTCGGTAATAACGATTTCCGGTTGCTCCTGCTCAATGCGTTCCAATGCGGTACGCCCGTCCCGGCAGATATCCACAAAGCTAAGCCCCAGTTCGTCCCAATGGATCAGATGCTTGACCAACTGCCCGACGCGCGGCTCGTCATCCGCGATCAAAACCTTCAGCATATGTACACTTCCTTGCCGTTTTTGCTTTCATCATACATCAAGTTTGTAAAAATTTCCATCCTTTTCTTTGAGGGCATTCTCATTGTTTGTCTGAAAACCCGCATCGTTCAGGATGCGCCGCGTCACGCATGACCATAAAGCAACAGCCTCATCCGCTGGAATTGCACCGGCGGAAGAGCAATGCTTATCCATTTTCCCCACGGTACGATGTGCTCAATCTCATCTAAGAATTCTCGTTTCTTTGTCCGCACCTGCGATAATTCATCGCTCAAGGCGGACAGACTCAGTTGTTTATCCATACATATATTATACCACTTTTTTCGACTATTTGCATTATGCGGTGTTGCCCTAAGTAACATTGCCCTATGGGGTGCTGCTCTTTTTGTTTTGCACGGATTTTATGGAGCAGTAAAATAGGGGATTTGAACAGCCCGTGCCCTGCGCTTTGCGTCCCGCGGGGCAGAAACGCCCCGGTGGGGCGTTTCTAGGGTGCGCCTTGGCGAATTCCTTCGGGCGCGCCAAAAAGCGCATTGCAATGTACTTTTGCAATGCGCTTTTTTATTCAGATTTTAGAATAATTTTAGTAGCATATCATCTGCTGCATCGGTGTACTGTCCTTTTGACAGCCGTTCATTTCTCAGTTGATTTACAGTGGTACACATAAGGCGAATTTCTTCTGTGGAAAAAGTAGCTTTTTTATCAGCTGGGAGAGAATTGATTTTTAGTATCAGTCGCCCCGGTTTTTCTGTGCTATGCCCAAGCGCTTTTTCACGGTAATAATAAGGTGCAAGCGCTTTCAACAGGATACTTTTGTTCGCACGGGTCAATTTGATTTTTCTCATAATCCAATCGCCTTTCCGAGTTTCTCTTGTGCTTTGCGTTTATTTTTGTCAAATGCATGGGCGTAAATATCCAGCGTTGTGCTTGCCTGTGCATGACCCAATAGACTAGCCACCGTGCGGACATCCACGCCTTGTGCAATCAGCAAGCTGGCGTTCGTATGCCGCAAGCTATGCACATTCAAATTCAGTGGCAAGTTGTTTGCTTTCAATATCAGCTTAAAGCGATAGGTAAATGTGCAGGGATTCGTCGGCTTTCCATTAGGCTGACGGAACAGGTAGTCGTCTTCAGATACGGTTTCGTTCGCGGTTTGCTGCCTATCCCACTCGCATTCTTTCCGCCACGCCTTGAGTAGCTGGCACATTTCTTTGCTCAAGTAGACCATACGATCACCGCTGCTGGTCTTAGGGTCTTTCGTGATGGACTCTTGGTGGCTCAACTTCACGACTCCGCGTTGTACATGAATCGTCCGTTTGCGCCAGTTGATGTCACTCCATTTTAATCCACAGGCTTCCCCACGCCGCAGCCCGGTTGCCAGCACCAGCTTGAAATAGGTTTCGTACTTCATACTCTGACCTTCAAACGCTGTAATCAGTTTCTTTACGGTTTCCTCGTCAGCCACAGGGCGCTCTTTCTTCAGCCCTTTCGGCTTGTAGCAACGCCATGCAGGATTGTGGGTCAAATAACCCTCGTCCACAGCCGCCGACAGGATGCCGCACAGCGTGTTGTGTAAGCCTTCGACTGACTTCTCGGACAGGTTTCCTCTGCCGTCCAAGCGCGGGCTGTGCCGCATTTCTTCGTAAAATTCTCGGATGACTTCCTTACGCAAATCGGTTAGTTTGTAGTTGCCCAGCGCTGGCAGGATTCTGCGGATGTCTTGTTCATCACGTCGGAATGTAGAATCAGCAAGTTTCTTCGGTCCGATGTCATCAACCCAGTGTTCAATGTACTTTGCCAGCGTGATGCTACGGTTAATGGGTTCTGGCGTATGTTGTACCTCGCGCTCAAATAGAATTGCCTGTTCTTTTACCCATTTTTCAGCTTGCTTCGGTGTATATTCCTTGGGTGGCTTGACGGTCTTTTGAACCGATTTCAGTCTGTTTCCCTCGTAGTCATACCCACGAGAGACTACAATCAAATAGCTATTACTGCCGCGTTTTCTAATAGATGCCATAACTTTCAACGCTCCTTTGTATGTTTTATTGACCTCTGGTACTACAAAGCATACCGACAACTGCGACAGAAAGCTATCACCACACCCAACAA
>OLVX01002230.1_pt1 | contig 14576 bp, 16 predicted proteins | sample 1673271 | NCBI WGS metagenome assembly OLVX01 (sample SAMEA3178939, study PRJEB25190) | human gut metagenome | biome: human gut; feature: human-associated habitat; material: faeces | place: Austria | collected 2013
ATATAGAATAGATGCTTTTTTATTCTAATCAACTTCTATTGATAAAATATTAATATATGGAATTGTAATATTTTGACCTAATACAGATTCATATGTCTGTAGTGCCAATAAGTTTCATTGTCAATTAAAATCGAGTACATTTTGCCAGAGTACTTAGAATTCACAAACCATCTAAGTATAGCAAGATTAGTAATATCTAAACCAAGTTCGCAAGCAGCTTTTTGAGAAAATTCTAATATTGTATATTCCATAATTTTACCCCCTAACATTTATTGCAAATAAAATTATCCTATTACTTATATTATAAACCACACAAATTGAAAAGTGTTAATGTAGCCGGTGAAAAATCTATGCCTTAGGCCGTAGCCTAAGACATTTTCCAATTATTTATAAAATACTGCACTTATCAAAAAATTTGAACCATACTTTTCATTTTCAATTATTCCATCAGTACCCCAATCGCCAAATCCAGCCTTAACAGCTAAAGGTCTTAAATCACCATATATAGAAAAAACTCCTTTCGACCAAACCTTTTTATAACCATGTGATTTTAATAATATTTTAATTTCTTTAAGGTTTTTTCTAGATATTTTATTAACTTTAAGTATATCTTTGCTTATTTTAAAAAATCTTTTATAAAACAATGTGCTATCACAGTAATGGGCAAATAGTAAACAGTTTACATCACCGCTTATTTTTATATTACCTTTTAAGATAACTGCATTTTTATCAGCTATTTTATACGCATTTTCTATTAATTTATTCATTTTAATCTCCTAAATAATTTTATATACTACTAGGTTTTCATATTTTTTAATTAATATTTATATTTAAATAAAAGTAAAATGTATAATTAATCTTATTGCCATAAATACTATAAAAAGTAGAGTAAAAATAACGAAAGGAGTATTATAATTGAAAAAAAGTAGAGAAAAACAAATTGTAAATATATCTATTTTAGGTATTATAACTAATCTCATTTTAGCAGGTATAAAAATTATAATTGGTATAACATCTGGTTCTATTGCTATTACATCTGATGCAGTTAACAATTTAACTGACTCATCATCTTCATTAATTACAATCATTGGTACAAAATTAGCTCAAAAGAACCCAGATAAAAATCATCCATTTGGATTTGGAAGAATTGAATATCTAACTAGTATGATTATCGGAATCATAGTTTTAGTTACCGGTTTTGAAATAATTATATCATCTGTAAAAGGTATTTTTTATCCTAATGCTGTAGATTACAATTTGTTGATAGTTTTTGTATTATTTATCACAGTAGTAGTAAAAACTTTTCTAAGCATATATATTGAAAAACAAGGAAAAAAGCTTAATTCAGGTGCTTTAGTAGCATCAGGAAAAGAGTCTAAAAATGATGCAATCATTTCAATCGTAACAATTATTTCTGCAATAATATATATGATTACAAAGTTTTCTATAGATTCATATGCGGGACTTTTTATCTCTATATTTGTTTTAAAAACTGGGTTTGAAGTCCTTAAAGATACTATAAATAAACTCCTTGGCGGAAAAATAGACTCTGAAATAAAAGATAAAATTTATGAAGTTATCCAAAGCTCTGAATATATATTAGGAGTACATGATTTGATATTAAATAATTATGGACCTAATACAAATATCGGTAGTATTAATGTTGAAATGGATTATAAAAAGACTCTTGGTGAAATTTATCCAGTGATTCATACATTACAAATGAAGATTTATCAAGAAACCCATGTTTATCTTATTTTTGGGATTTATGGCGTTGATAATAGTTCAGAAACTACTAAAAAAGTTTGGAGTATTCTCAAGAATTTTAAGGAAAATGAACTGCATTGTCTTGGATGTCATGGAGTGGTAGTTGATGAAAAAGATAAAAGAATCTTTTGTGATGTTATTTTAGACTTTTCTTGTGATAGGAGTGAAATAAAAAGTAGATTAGAAAAAACAATCAAAGACAAATTTAATGAATATACAGTTACAGTAATAGTTGATTCAGAGTTTTCATAGATAATCTGAAATATTTATAAAATTAAATCTAAATTTAAACATATTAAATACTCACTATATATAAATTTTTTCCAACCGCATATTTTTAATCAGTGTGATGTGATATAGTTATTTCAATGGATTAGAGTACTTTTTAGTCCAATATTTATTTTTTGCACTTCGGTTGGAAATTTTTCTTATAATTATTGGTATTTCAACGTTCATGTTATATTATGTAAATAAGAAATGTGTAAATTACTGGTAATTTAACCGTAACATGAGATGTATTTAACTCAATTTTTAAGTTCGCAATATCTTTAAATGGTGTACCTTTATACTCCACCATATCGCAAAACTAAGTACGCAATATTTTTAAATTGCGTACTATCCATAGAATATATCCAACTATCACAAAAATTCCTTACACACATCCTACCCCATTCTGACAAACACAATACTTACATGCCCCTTCGCCTGTTCTAAATGGGCAGTAATAAATCACTTTATTATTTTCTTTTACAACCTTTATATTTAATTTGTCTATTGGATGCATCGGCATTTCCTTCACATAAGTCAAATATAAACTAGAAATAATAATCCATTTATGATCCTTTTTATCTTCTGCCATATATTTATTTAAATACGTTTCTAATTCTAACTTCAAATCATTTATAACATCAGTTGAAACTTCTTTATCTTTTGTTATTTGTGTATTTTTCATTTCAAGCAAAGTTTTTCTATTATGTTCACTAATTTTAATTGTTGAATCTCTTGCCTCTAGTAATTCCCATTCTTTTGGGGTAATTTCATATTTTAGCTTGGTTATTAACTGCGATAATTTCATTATTATCATCTCCTTCTTGTATTAAAAAAGCAGGAACGTAAAAGTCCCTGCCCTTATAAGTAAAATTATTATATTTATATGCTTATCTTATTATTTAACTTGATCTATTATTTTATTGATATCAGCTTCTATATTAGCTATTTTTTCTAAACACTTAACTTCATCTTGACCTTTAACAGCTACATAGAATTTAAGTTTTGGCTCAGTTCCTGATGGTCTTATAGCTATCCAAGAACCATCTTCTAAGAAGTATTTTAATACGTTAGATTTTGGTAGACCGTCTATACCTTTTTGGTAGTCTTTTAAGTCTACAACTTTTGTATTATTAAATTCTTCTATGTCGTTTTCTCTGAAGTAAGTTATTATTTCTTTTATTTTAGCTAGACCTTCTATACCTTTTAAAGTTAGTGAGATTGTTTTTTCTTTGAAGTATCCGTATTTTTTGTATAATTCTTGTAATCCTTCATATAAACTCATGCCTTTATCATAATAGTAAGCTGCCATTTCTGATATTAATAATGATGCAACAACACCGTCTTTATCTCTTGCATGAGTACCAACTAAATATCCGTAACTTTCTTCGTATCCGAATAAGTAAGTTTTATCTCCACTTTCTTCAAAAGATTTTATTTTTTGACCTATAAATTTAAATCCAGTAAGCACGTTTATAACATCTAAGTTATTTGCTTTTGCTATATCTGCACCAAATTCTGAAGTTACTATAGTTTTAACTAATGTAGCTTTAGGGTCTAGTTTATTTTCTTCTTTAGAACTTTCTTCTTTAGACTTTTTTGCTTTTTCACTATCCTTTTTCTTATTTTCACGGTGTTTTCTCACACGTTTAGCAGAGTCACTTTCCTCACCAGTTAACTCTTGCACTTGCAACAATTCCATTTCATCAGCACTTACATATTCTATAAGATTTGTTCTTTTTAAAAATAATAGCGTTTCTTTCACATCTTCCACATCTTCATCAATTACCAAAGCTATTTCTTCTTCAAAACTATCTTCCACATTGTCAAAATATATTTTGCTGTTGTTTTGCAAAGAATAAACAAGCATTTTTTGATAAATAAGAATGTATAGTGGTCCTTTTTCCATTTTTCTAAGGGCTTTTATTTCTTTTTGTCTAAAAAACTCTTCTTGTATTTTCAACCAAAAATATTTCTTTGCCATTTTCTTTGCCTCCTTTTAATTATTCTAAAAATTCAACATTTTCTCCTATGATTACTTCCTCCCTTTTATCATCAATTAAAACACTTTCATCTACGCCCAGCGCCTTTGCTATTTTTTCTATGCAATAGTGCATTACTTTCTTGCCATTTTCTGCTCTTTGGATAGTCTTTGGTGAAACATCAGTATTTTCACTAAGTTTACTTCTTGATAATCCCTTTTCTAGTCTGATTCTCTTTAATTCGTCGGTAACATAAAACTTATTTTTCATTTTATACACCACCTAAATTTTATTTATATTAATATGGTAGCACATCTTTAGATACGTATGTTTGGTCACTTAGAATATATTTTTTGCAAATAGATTGTTCAAACGCTTGTTAACTACATATAAGTTTTTTGATTTATTATATAAATAAGAAATAAAAAAGGAGGTAATATTATGGCTGTAATTTCCACACCAAATGCCACTTCTGTAAAAATAAAACTTGACCACGGTGCAGATGTAAACGGAGACAGAATTATAAAAACTAAGACTTTAACTAATATAAAGTCCACTGCATCAAATGACGACATAATGGCTGTTGTAAATGCAATAGTTGATTTGCAAAAGCACACTTTAAGTGCTACTAACAGAGTGGATAACTCATCTTTATCTGAATAAAAATTTTAAGGAGGTTAAATTATGGAAGAAAATAAACTTGTCATGGTCTTTAAAAATACTTTGGGTAATAGCTTTTCTATAACAGTTGACGACCCAAAGGCTAACTTGCAAGAACAGGAAATAATAGACGCCATGAACCTTATAAAAAGTAAAAACATCTTCCAACCAAAGGGATATGACATAGCTGAATGTGTATCTGCCAAAGTGGTGGGTTCTACTATCACTGAGTACGACCTTGTGGTCTAAGACTGAGGTGATTTTTATGGCTAATTTCCAAACTATCGTGGCAAATCTTGGCTTTCCCATTGCAATCTCCCTGTATCTTTTGGTGAGAATTGAGGGCAAACTTCAGGCTTTGACAGATAGTATAAATGAGCTATCTCATAATATTAATAAAATGGGATAAGTTCCCCCTAAGTGTGTGAATTCCTTGGAATTTGCACACTTTTTATAAATTGGAGGTAAAAATGAAAAAGGAATTTAATTTTATTAGATTTGATAATATAGAAGAATTTGAAACTTGGCTAAAAAATAAAAAGATCACTCGCAAAATAAACAAGCTGCAAGTTCATCACATGTATCTGCCAGACTACAACACTTGGAAAAATGTCGACAAAAAAGTCTACGGTGATAACAGAGAGCTAGGTCGCACCAAATCCTTGGACGACTACGGCAAAAACAAATGGCATTTTAGCGACAACCACGGTCATTTTATTGCCCAGCATTTTAATATTTTCCCCAATGGAAAAATCACCACAGGTCGTGACTTAAACTCCCGCCCTATTGGCATAACTAATTGGAACGAAGGTGCCATCTGTGTAGAAATCTACGGAAACTTCGACTTAAAAAAAGATAAAATGACAAAGGAGCAAAAAGAAAGCATTATAGCCTTATATGCTCTACTTTGTAAAAAATTCAACTTAAAAGCAAATTCTAAATACATAAGACCCCACTGCTGGTTTACCTCAAGTGGTAGATACTTGGGCGATTTTTCTTTATCAAAATCAGCCAAAACTTGCCCCGGCACCAACTTTATGGACTTCGGCAACAGTCGTTCAGCATTTGAGAAAAACTTCTACCCTTTAATTGAAAACTACATGAAAAACAAAACTTACAAAAGCACCACCAAAATGGTAAAAAATATTTCCAAGGAAAACTTAAACATCAGATCTTCTCCAAGCTTTACCGCAGAACGAAGCGGCGGCTTTACCCACTTCCAGGAAACCGCCGCCAGAATATCTGTCTCTTTCCATTTTTCATCCTGCCCGGATATACCGGAGTTTTCCCGGATTATAAATGGAAGGAACACATCTTCGATCTGAATTTCTTTTTCACAGTCCAGACAGATTTTCACGCCGCCAAGGCATAACATGATGTGCATCCCCGGTACCTCGCTTTTTCTGTTTCTCTTTGTGTTCAGGATGTCCAGTAACCGCCGCCTGCTGTCGTGTAACAGTCGCACGTATCTTCCGAATAAAACTGTACATTGTGCACACTTCTTGCAGCACTGTATGTCTCAAACGGATCGATGTAATCGCTGCACTGGCTGTATCCGTTCATTTGCGGACCGTTGTGGACGACCGTTTCACAGTTGCTGGCGATCGAAGCATCCAGCTGATAGCGTTCCACTTCTGCTTTTGGAGTTTCATACGTTTTCTTCATATCCATTCCCCTTCCCGTATGTCTGTTTCTTTATGATCGTAAACTCGGCATTTCCGGTTACTTTGATATTGGTTGCGGAAACCAGTCCCTCTTCGGCTTTGATCTCAAATGTAGCTATCGTGCTTCCGTCTTTTTCACTGATATCCGCACATTTTGAAATTTCATAATAACAGTCTGCTGCATTTTTAAGTTCCAAGATCTGTCCGTTGACTGAGACTTTTGCATTTCCGAACGGAGCTTTTACTCCAAGATAAAGTTTGTTCGTATTTGGATCCCAGTCTTTTAAAGAGAAGGTTACACTCTGATCTTCATCAAGATAAACCTCTTCTTTCGGCCCGTTGCTCTTATATTCGGAAGCTTTTTTGATCTCACCGTTTGAATCGGTAAATACCACAAATGTTTTTCCATCCCACTGGATCTCGCCGTTCTCATCAACCTCCGTATAATCGGAGAGAAGTTTCTGACGCAGTGTAACTGCCGTCATATTTGCTTCACCATCCTGGTTGTAGGCCTGTGCTGCAATATCCGCATGTTCATCCGTCTCATCAAGCGGCTGCATCACACGGATCCCATCCAGCCAGAAATCTGAGCCAAAACGATTTCCCGCCTTTGCAACAGACACTTCTACATTATATGTGCCATATTCGGAAGTATTCCAGGTAAATACCGGAATATTGTATAAAGTGATCTTGTTTTCACTCTGATAAATGGTGTTGCGGTATCCATGATAGATTTCTCTGCCTTTTGCATCTCTGATTACGATCCGCAGATAGCCGCTGTTATTGGATGTCCTTGCAAAGAAAGAAGTTCCCTTTCCGGTAAAGGTGTAAGTAAATTTTGCTGCACCTTTTTCTGTGCTTACATAACAGCTGGAACCGTTGCTGTCTTCGCTGTCACTTAAATAAGCAACATCTGAACCATACGGACTGTCACCGGCATCCCCGACTACGCCCGGTTCCTGGTAATCCTCCTGAGGTGTTCCCTCCTGTTCCCAGCTTCCGTTTGGATATTCTGCCATTCCGAAATCTTCTTCATAATACATGTTGGTCGCCGGAATGATATAAATCTTTGCCTGTGCCTCCTGATCATCTACACCGTTTGTACTCTTTACTTTTGCAGTATAATTTAAAACTTCTACGCCGGTCAGCTGTTTTGTCAGCGTGTAATGAATTTTTCCGTCTTTTACTTCGGCCGTTCCATATTTCAGAGAATTGCTGTCGATTTCAACCAGTTCTTTGCTGCCTCCGACTGCCAGATCATTTACCAGAGGATCAATTTCAACCGGAAGTCCGTAGTCCAGAACAATATAATCGTCATTTGCCTCAAAAGATGCCGTTTCTTTGTGCAGCATTTCATTTTCACAGGTGAACGATACCTGATCTGCTTTGTCTGCTTCACCTTTTGCAGTCACGCTCATACTCGTTCCGGCACTGTCCGAATCCACGACATGGAAACCACCGGCTGCTTCCGCCTGATAACTCCATTTCGGAACGATCCAGCTCGCTCCGTTGTCCGCCTCGGTAATATAATAGGTTTTGCCGTCATCTTCATCCATCGTTCCGATGAATTTCGCAGTCTGACCATTTTTCAGTGCAAACCTTCCGTCCGTTCCGGTCATTCTCGTATCTACATACTGATTGTTGATGTCATAGAGATTGTAAGTTGCATCTGACACTGCTTCGCCGTCACGGTAGAGCGTAAAATAAAAATCTCGCTGGCTGATCTGTGCTAAAATACTGTCATCCAGTTTTATTCCTTTACTGTCTGTTGTTTTGACTGTTTTATGCACCGAAACGGTATCTTTCATTGGCAGATTGAATTTGATTTTACAGTTGGAAGCTCCTTCTCCACGTTCCAGATAATAGACGGTCAGCGTATGCTGATCGGTCGCTGCAAATGTTTTTAACGTGGTATCAAAAATACCCGCGCCTTCAGAATCCCGGAACACTTTTTTTGAGATCTTTCCGGCTGTTGATCTTCCTCCTTTAATAAACATTCCGCTTGTCTGACCGGAACTGGTCGCGGAAATTTCTGTTTTGTTCTGTGCAAAATTAATCGTTCCGTTGACCGAATCGTGGATGCCTCCGATATCCAGAACAAGTTTTCCGTCAATAAATACCCACACATCATCATCACCGGCAAACTCAAACTTGATATCTTCGTCTGAAGTGCTGGAAATTTTGCCATCTGCCGTCATGGAAAACGGAATCGTTGCGATCATTCCAAAATGATAATCCGGCGTCCTCACACTCGTTCCGCTGTTGAACGGATAAAAGCCCTTTCTGTTATCTGTCTTATTCGTCTGTGCCGTGTCATTCCAGGTCAGATTCGTTTCACTTGCTGCTGTTCCAGAAAAATACGCTGAATCCTGACTTGCATCAAATGTATAATATCCATTTTCATATACAAACGGCAGTCCGACATTCGTGTAAACTTCTTTTGTTTTTGTGTCACCGGAATCAAAAATGCCGCCGTCCGGAACCGTAAAATGAATGTTTCCATTCTGCATGTCAGAACCCACCAGGCCGCTGTAAACATAACCCTTCTGACTGGTCTGCGTGGATGAGATTGTATTATTTGTCGTCAGAAGACCGGTCCAGGTATTCCAGGTGGCATAGCTGCTGCCGGGAGCACCATTCGAAAAATAGATACCCCGAAGAACTCTGCTGTTCGGATTTTCTGCCTTGTCTTCCTGATAAACTGCCTGATTAATCGTCTCCTGATCATAATCATAAAGCGTTACCGGAAAATAACGGATCTCTTTTTGTGATGCCGCCTGCGAAATTGCTTGGGATACCGCTTTTGGCACACTGTCAAAACTTCGAAATGTTGCCTCTGCCTCAGATGGCATGGCGGTGACCGTAACTGCGGTTGCCAGCGTTACCGCCAGAATACGTGATACTCTTTTTCTCATAATTTTCCTCCTTTTTCTCAAAACATTTTTATTTTCCATAAAAAAGAGCAGAGATCTGTGCCTCTTTCGCACATTTCTCTGCTCTCGTTTTCACGATCGTTGCTTTATTTTTATATTTCTCACCTGTATTTTATAAAGATGCCATACGGATTGTTCCGTACTTCACACGCTTTTATTCTTACTGTACTGCTTTGAATGCTTCGTCCAGATCCTGAATGATGTCATCAATGTTCTCTGTACCGATGGACAGACGGATTGTGTTTGGTTTGATCCCCTGATCCAGAAGTTCTTCCTCTGTGCACTGGCTGTGTGTAGTGGTTGCCGGATGGATAACCAGAGATTTTACGTCTGCTACGTTTGCCAGCAGGGAGAACAGCTCCAGATTGTCGATGAAATCTTTTGCTTTCTGTGCGTCACCTTTGATCTCAAAGGTAAAGATAGAGCCGCCGCCGTTCGGGAAATATTTTGCATACAGCTCTTTCTGTTTCGGATCAGAAGAGCCGGATGAGGGAACTGACGGATGATGTACTTCTTCTACCTGCGGATGATTCTTCAGGTACTGTACGACTTTCAGTGCGTTCTCTACATGACGCTCTACTCTCAAAGACAGTGTTTCCAGTCCCTGCAGGAAAATGAATGAGTGGAATGGAGAGATGGTTGCACCGGTATCTCTCAGCAGGATTGCACGGATTTTTGTAACAAATGCTGCAGGTCCTACTGCTTTTGTAAAGCTGATGCCATGGTAGCTTGGGTTCGGTTCTGTCAGAGAAGCGAATTTACCGGATGCCTCCCAGTCGAATTTACCGCTGTCTACGATAACACCGCCGATGGTTGTTCCATGGCCGCCGATGAATTTTGTTGCAGAATGTACAACGATATCTGCACCGTACTCAATCGGCCTTACCAGGTATGGTGTTGCAAACGTATTGTCAACAACCAGCGGGATTTTATGTGCATGAGCGATCTTTGCGATAGCTTCAATATCTACTACGTCTGAATTCGGGTTGCCCAGAGTTTCGATATAAACAGCTTTTGTATTATCCTGGATAGCTGCTTCTACTGCATCCAGATCAAAGATATCTACAAAGGTTGTTGTGATACCGTACTGTGGCAGTGTGTGCTCCAGCAGGTTGAAGGAACCGCCGTAAATATTTTTTGCAGATACGATGTGGTCACCGTTCTGTGCCAGGTTTTCAATGGTATATGAAATAGCTGCTGCTCCGGATGCTACTGCCAGTGCTGCAACACCGCCTTCCAGAGCTGCGATTCTCTTTTCGAATACATCCTCTGTCGGGTTTGTCAGTCTTCCGTAGATGTTACCGGCATCTGCCAGACCAAATCTTGCAGCTGCATGATCGCAGTTACGGAATACATAAGAAGAAGTCTGATAAATCGGAACTGCCCTTGCATCGGTGACCGGGTCTGGAGTTTCCTGACCTACGTGAAGCTGTAATGTTTCAAATTTAAATTTTCTGTTTTCTCTTGTAATTTTTTCGCTCATGTTGTTCACCTTTTACTGCCATCTGGCGTGGCATTTTACCTTTCTTTGAATTAATCTGTAAATAATGCTGTGGAGTAGTAACGATCTCCTGTGTCAGGAAGCAGTGCTACAATGGTTTTTCCTTTGTTTTCCGGACGTTTTGCCAGCTGAATTGCTGCGTAAAGAGCTGCACCTGAGGAAATACCTACCAGTACGCCTTCTTTCTTGGCAATCAGTTTGCCTGTTGCAAATGCGTCTTCGTTTTCTACTTTGATGATTTCATCATAAATGTTTGTATCCAGTACTTCCGGTACAAATCCTGCACCGATACCCTGGATTTTATGTGGACCTCCCTTGCCTTCGGAAAGAACCGGGGAAGTTGCCGGCTCTACTGCCACGATCTTGATATCCGGATTCTGCTCTTTCAGATATTCACCGACACCTGTCAGTGTTCCGCCTGTACCAACACCGGCTACGAAGAAATCTACCTTGCCGTCGGTGTCTTTCCAGATTTCCGGACCTGTGGTTGCTCTGTGTGCTGCCGGGTTTGCAGGGTTTACAAACTGTCCCGGAATGTAGCTGTTCGGGATTTCTTTTGCCAGCTCATCTGCTTTTGCGATGGCACCTTTCATACCCTTTGCACCTTCTGTCAGCACCAGTTCTGCACCGTATGCTTTCAGGATGTTTCTTCTTTCAATACTCATCGTATCCGGCATGGTCAGGATGATGCGGTATCCTTTTGCTGCTGCAATGGATGCCAGTCCGATACCGGTATTTCCGGATGTCGGCTCGATGATAACAGAACCTTCTTTCAGAAGTCCTTTGCTCTCAGCGTCTTCGATCATGCTCTTTGCAATACGGTCTTTTACGCTTCCTGCCGGGTTAAAGTACTCAAGTTTTGCCAGGACAGTTGCTGAAAGCTCCTGATCTTTTTCTATGTTTACAACTTCTACCAGTGGTGTATTTCCGATCAATCCTAAAGTTCCTTTATAAATGTTGGACATATTATTTTCCTCCTTATTTATTCCTACCTTTTCGATATGTTTTATATGATTTACTCGAATTATATGCCAACATCCAGTATTTGTCAACACCTTTTTTCATTTTTTCAGACTTCCCTTTTTAAATCTCTAGAAATACGATAGGAAATATGATACTATCATTCTAAGGTTGAACGTTCCATTGCTGAAATCACCCGGCAGTGAAGCAATTCACAGGCGTCATGCCGGAGGACAACACTTTCAACACTGCTAATATATGAAACGAGGTGAAAAAAAATGAAAATTTCTACAAAAGGAAGATATGCTCTGCGTATGCTTCTGGATCTTGCAGAACATCAGAGCGAGGGTTACATCGCTTTAAAAGACATCGCAGCAAGACAGGATATTTCCAAAAAATATCTGGAACAGATCATCCCGATCCTGAACAAATCCGGTTTCCTGCTCGCAAGCCGCGGATTTCAGGGCGGATACCGTCTGGCAAAAACACCGGACAAATACACCGTCGGTGATATCTTACGTGCAACGGAGGGAAGTCTGTCACCGGTTGCCTGTCTGGACAATGAGCCGGTACTCTGTCAGAGAGCCGACATGTGTACGACACTTTCCGTATGGAAAGGATTGAAAAAAGTCATTGATGACTATGTAGATGGGATCACTTTGCAGGATCTTCTGGATCAGCAGCGTGAAACTTATGCAAATGATTATGTAATATAACATCCGAATTACAATGAAAAGATGTAACTGTTCAGTACTTTCACAGTTACGAAAAGATTACCATATTCTTCATCCGTAAAACACGATATCTTTTTAGAAAGAGAGGGTTATTTCATGAAAAAAAATATGTATTCTGTTTTGCTTCATTTTTTTCTGTTTGTATGCCTGGTCATACCTTTGCATACAACCGCAAATGCGGCAAACACCACCGACGATTGTCTTCAGATTCTCGCTTCTGATTTTGCCGGCAATTCCGCAAAAGAATTTATCGGAACACAGCATCTGAATATCACGGATTCACAGTATCAGACAATCCGTACATTTACTTTAGATTTAACAGAAAAATACAGTTCCACAAAAGACAAGATCACTGCCATCTATCAGTGGGCCAGAGACACCAGCCTGAAAGCTTCTGTCGGAGAAGATGCCCCTGCAGATCTGGAAGAAAATGATCCTTATAAAGTATTCAAAGAGAAAACCGGAGTATGTCAGGGAAAAGCCAATCTCTGTAAGACCATGCTCGCCGCCATCGATGTTCCATGTATCATCGCCCACGGCTATTGGGAAACCGAAGGCCATGCATGGGATTTCGTTCTGTGTGACGGCAAATGGGGCATCGTCGATGCATCCATGTGGCAGATCTCGCTGGATGATCCTTCCGACATCTCTTCTCATTATAAAACAGACAGCCTGGAAGCTGTTCTTTATGAAAAGGACGGCTTTGAATTTACTTACTATCTGGGCGGCATTGGTGCTGTCGGCTATACCGGAAATGCGGAGCGTCTGGAAATCCCGGAAAGCTGCAATGGTTATCCTGTGATCAGTATCGCCGCAGAAAGCCAGATTTATTATGAACATTCCTTTCAGGATACAGCAGCAAAAGAACTGGTGCTTCCGGCAACGGTAAAATACGGAATCTACTTAAGTGACTATGAGATCCGTTCTTTCTATTCAAAATCTCTGGAATCTATTTCCGTAGATGAAAACAATCCGGTATTTGCGTCCTATGACGGAATACTTTATTCCAAAGATTACTCAAGAATCTACTCTGTCCCGGCAGGTATTTCCGAAGTTACCCTGAAACCGATAGAAATCCTGGAAAAAAATACGCTCACTAATCTTTCGAACCTGCGTATTCTGAAAATCGGAGAAGGTACAAAAGAACTGGAAGAAGATGCCATTGAAAACTGTGAGCACCTGGAAAAAGTTTATATTCCGGACAGTGTGACAACGATCGCATATGAAGAAAGCAATGGCAATGTTTACGAAGCTTTTAGCGGATGCCCGAATAACTTTGTCGTATATGCATCTGCCGGAAGTGCAGGTGAAGCTTATGCCAAAAAGAAAGGACTGACCTGCAAAGATCCAAAAGAACTCTTCCCGGCAGATTACAGCAAGATCGATGAACTGCTGAAAACCGTTCCGGATGATTCTGATCTTTACCGGTACACACCGGACAGCGTCAGCCGCTTAAAAGAAGCCATCCAGGCCATCAACCGTGACTGCACTGCCGCACAGCAGAATCTCGTTGACGAAATGGCAAAAAATCTGGAAACTGCAATCAAAAAACTGGAAGTTCGACCGACTGTTCCGGATACCAATGAAACCGAAAAGCCACAGCCGGATACAGAAACACCGGAAACACACGTACCAGATCAGTCCGGCAATACGGAAACGCCAAAACCGGCTGCGAAACCGACCGCACCTGCAAAAGTAACCGGAGTGAAGATTTCTTATAAAAAATCCGGCAAAACAATCCTTGGCTGGAAAAAAGTAAAAAATGCCTCCGGGTATGAGATTTACCGTTACCAGAATAAAAGATGGGTAAAAGTGAAAAAGGTTGGTAAAAAAACAAGCTTTGTAATAAAGAAACGCTCCCGAAAAACCGTGTACTATCGCGTGAGGGCTTTCCGAAAAAAAGGGAAAAATGTGAGCTATGGAAAATACTCCAGGAAAGTGAAGTGTAAAGCTCTTCAGAAAGCCAAATAAAAAGTGACCGAGCTCTTTAGAGCGAGGGATGCTTCTTGTCCGAAGGGCAAGAAGATGGGCATTAAGAAAACTTATATGTAAAATATAACGCCATGATGATTCGAAAACAATCTCCTGACACGCTGCGTTTCCTGTTC
>OLVX01002236.1_pt1 | contig 14549 bp, 12 predicted proteins | sample 1673271 | NCBI WGS metagenome assembly OLVX01 (sample SAMEA3178939, study PRJEB25190) | human gut metagenome | biome: human gut; feature: human-associated habitat; material: faeces | place: Austria | collected 2013
CCAGAGCTAATTAGTCCCGCCGTTCTACCGAACGGCGGACCGCTTGACGCTGCGCGAGCCGCATTCACGCCAATCTGACGTTCAATTTCGAGGGCGCGACCAGAAGGTCAGCGCCCTCTCATTTCACGTCACCTTGGCGCAAATGCGGCTCGCTCGCTGTCGTGTGCTCAGCCTGCGGCGTTACCATGGTCCATTAGGGACGGAGGAAAACAGATCATTTTCCTTGGTTCGCGGAACTAGATCACGATCCCGTTGCAGTGGTCGATTTCGTGTTGGATGATCTCGGCGGTGTAGCCCGAGAAGTTTTTGATGCGGTGGACGAAGTTCTCGTCCAGATATTCCACCTTAATGCGGCGATAACGAGTGCAGGAACGCTCGCCGACGAGCGAAAGGCATCCTTCGCTCGTCTGATAGGCATTGACCTGCTCAAGAATTTGAGGGTTGTACATCAGGAGCGCCCTGTTGCCATCCTTTACGCAGATGATGCGTTTGCGCACGCCGATCATGTTGGCGGCGAGCCCCACGCACTCGTGCTCATGCTCGTGGAGCGTATCTAGGAGGTCTTGCCCGGTCACGGCGTCGTCGGGCCCTGCGTCTTCGGAAGGCAGGCGCAAAAAGAACTCGGATTTCATGATGGGCTTAATCATGGCGGGCTCCTCATGTCTTATGCTTTCGTGGACTTTTAATAATAGCGCGGAAGGAAAGCTGCGCGTCCGCGTTACAATCTTTCGACGTTGGACCATGTTGCCAGATTCGTCGTGTACGGCGTCTGGCGTAAGTCTAGGGCTCATTTTCGCCCTGGACCGTTCCTCTGGGGCGATGCGATTGTCGTTCTAAGAGGAAGGAATTTCATGGGGACCAAATCCCAAAAGCAAACTCAATCACCGTCGACAGCCTCGGCGATTCTCGTCGTAATGTATATTGCGGCCTTTGTTGCCGCGTTTAACGAGAACATCATTAACGTGGCGTTGCACGACATTATGGCGGCCTTTTCGGTGAGTGCCACCACGGCACAGTGGCTCGTCTCGGGCTACATGATCGTGACGTCGATCTTTACGGCCATCATGGCCTTTCTGTCCGGCCGTTTCTCGACGCGCAAGCTGCTGTTTTTCGCATGCGGATGCATGGTCGCCGGCGAAGTTCTGTGCCTAGTCGCTCCGTCGTTTAGCGTTTTGCTGCCAAGTCGTATTTTGCAGGCTGCGGGATCGGGCGTCTTGTTCCCGCTCATGATGAACGTCGTGCTGTCTTGCGCTCCGCCCGAGAAGCTCGGTCTGTATCTGAGCTTGGGCGGTGCCTGCATTACGCTAGGGCCGGCGTTTGGACCCGTGATCAGCGGTCTTATGTGCACGTTGTTTGGCTGGAGGGCGGTGTTCGTAGTGCCGCTGGTGGGCGGCATTGTGGTCGCTGCGGCGGGCGTAAAGCATGTCCAGAATGTCGGGGAGCGCTCGAACACCACGCTTGATATTCTGTCGGTTGTTTTACTCGCCGCCGGCATTACGGCATATGTGTATTCCGTAGGCGAGTTCTCGACCAATCTGATTGCCGGTATCGTGACGTTCTTCGCCGCCATTGTGCTGCTCGGCCTATTTGCGGCCCGCCAGCTCAAGCTCGAGCATCCGGTGCTTAACGTGCGTCCCATGGCGAGCGTTCGCTTTTGGCCTGCGTGCCTGCTTGTGGTGGTGTCGATGATGACGACATTCTCGATGAGCGTTTTGTTGCCGCTCTATTTTGAGGGCGCATACGGCATGACCGCACTTATTGCGGGCTTGCTCATTTTGCCGGCGATTGCCTGCAACGCCGTGACCTCGATTGTGGGCGGACGTGTGATGGACGCCCGTGGCGCATGGCCGCTGCTGCCGGTCGGCTTTGCCCTGATTGCCGTGGGGCAGACTGCCATCTCGATGACGGCGGCGAGTATGAACATCGGCGTCGTTGTGGCGCTGACCGTTGTGGTGTATGCCGGAGTCGGTTTGGTGCTGAGCCCCTCGCAAACGGCCGGATTGGAGACGCTGCCTGCCGCTGAACATCCTCACGGAACGGCATTGCTTAACACGTGGAACATGATTGCCGCATCGTTTGGCCCGTCCCTGTTTATTGGCCTGCTCTCGAGTTCTGCAGCGACTGCCGGCGCGGCTGGCGCTGCGACCGACGTTGCCCAGGCGATTGGATTTGCAGCTGCCGTGCGTGTGGCGGCTGTAATTGCCGTGGTCGGGTTCGTGGCGTCGCTGGTGTACGCTCGTCGTGAGTCGCACATGTCGCATTAATGTGTGCACATAGATTCTGCAGCTAGATTGGATGGCGACACCATAAACTAATGGACGTTTTGCCGAGAGGCATGAATGTTTAAAGCGCAAAGAGTGCGCGACGGGCCCCGCGAATGGGGCGATGATGCCCGAGAGGGCCAAGAAGGAGTCTCATGTCCGAGAACGAAGAGATCATGAACGAGACCGAGAACGAGACCATGGCTGCCGAGGTCGAGGCAGTCGAGACCGTGGAGACCGAAGCTGCCGAGGTTGAGGCTGCTGACGAGGTTTCCGCCGAGGAGGAGGCCGAGGTTGTCGAGGCCGCCGTTGATTACGATGACGAAGAGCTGATGGACAAGATGCAGAAGGCCGCTCGCCTGCTGCGTAGCCGTCGCTTTGCTATTTCCAAGGAGGAGGAGGCCAAGGCCGAGCGTATGGCGAACATCGAGCGCGCCATCAAGCTCCTTGACCTCAAGCCCAAGATGGAGCAGAAGGAAATGTCCGACCTGCTGGGCATGCGCCTTCGTGAGCTCGATGGCCTGATGGCCGAGGCCGAGGCTGCCGATCTGGTCGGCCGCATCGACGACGCCGAGGGCGATATGCGCAAGATCGTTGTCTTCGCTGCCGAGGATGCCGCTGAGGGCCTGGTCGAGCTTGCCAACAAGAAGGAGAAGCTCCTGCCCGAGCTTTCTTACGAGGAGGCCACCGAGCTGATGGCCGCTCTCGATAAGGTTATCGCTCCGCTCGTCGCCATGGGCCTGGACGAGGACCGCGGTCCTCGCGGCGGCCGTGACGATCGCGGTGGCCGCGGTGGCGATCGTGGCGGTCGCGGCGGCTTTGGCGATCGCGGTGGCCGCGGCGGCGACCGTGGCGGCTTCAACCGCAACGACCGCGGCGGCTTCGGCGGCCGTGACTCCCGCGGCGGCGACCGCGGCGGCTTCAACCGCGGTGGCCGTGACGACCGTCGCGGCGGCTACGGCAAGCGCTACTAAGTCGGCGTCGGCGCCTATCGCTGACTTCGGATCTGCTTAACGCAAAAGGGATCGTCTCGTTTCGAGGCGATCCCTTTCTTTGTATGGATTGGTGCCCATGGCCATACCCTGGGGCTTCCGCGATGGATTTCCGAGGTTATCCGATAACCTGGGAAATCCAAGCCGTTTATCCAAGGTTATCGAGAAAACCGCCGCCATCCCGTTGTGCGAAGGCAGTCGTTTCCGTGGCGACGTCCTCGGGGGCCTTCTTGCCTGAGGCCTGCTGCTCCACGCGGGCGAGGTAGCCTTCGAAGCCGGTGAGGGCGGCGAAGGGCATGAACTGCGCGGCGCGCTCTTCTTGCGGCTTCGGGAGGCGAGAAGTGCGCGGGCGGCCGAGCGGCTCGTCCTCGGGGCGGTGGCGCCTGACGTCGGTTGTTCCTTGCGCACCCGGCGCGTTACTCGGCCGGCTATTCCGCACGATGTCCTCCAACCTGCTGGTTCCTTTCTCGCTGGGTGGCCTCCTCGCGGAAACTCACACCGCGGAGCAGGGCGTTCTTGCCGAACTTTTTTTGAACGGCGATGGTGGCCGCCGAGAGGCTGTGCTCTTCTTCCTCTGCGGCGACGTCGTCAAAGAGCGTGCGCGTGGCGAGGCCCTCGTCGCAGAGGCCGCCGAGCGAGACCGATAGCCTGCGCACGGCTCGTTCAGGGTCGCTGATCTCGTCGTAGAGCTCCAGCACGCGCGCCAGGATCTTTGCGCGAGAGTTCGTGAGCTCGCCGAGCTTGCGGGCGGCGCCTGCCGCAGGTGCCCCGGCGTCGTCCCACGAGTAGCCTACATAGAGCGAGACAGAGCCGCAGACCAGGTGTTTCTCCACAAGGTCGAGCGTCGAGGCCGTGGCCATCTCCGAGAGCACGGTGCGCGCCTCGGAGAAGCTGTAGTCTCGGGCGAGGACCTGCCCGTTGCTCGTGGAGTGTCCGTGCGGTCGGTACGCGTGGATATCGGCCATCGTGCAGGACTCGTAGCCCCAGGCATGGTCGATGAGGTACTCCGCGTTCACGCCGAACTCCTTGTGCAGGAAGCGCTCGTCGACCTGTGTGATTCCGGCAAGGTCCCGCACGTTGTACTGGAGGAGCCGGTGCGCGATGCCCGGGCCGATGCCCCAGATGTCGGTGATGGGCCGGTGGTGCCAGATCTTTCGGCGGAACTCGCGCTCGTCGAGGTAGCCGATGTGGTCGTCCACGTGCTTCGCCGTGATGTCGAGCGCGACCTTGGCCAAAAAGAGGTTCGTGCCGATGCCCGCCGTCGCGCAGATACCGCACTCGCGCTCGACGTCGGCCATGAGCTGGCGCGCGAGCGTGCGCGCGTCGGTGCGGTAGAGCGAAAGATAGGGCGTCGCGTCGATGAAGCACTCGTCGATGGAGTACACGTGGATGTCTTGAGCGCTAATGCGCCGCAGGTAGATGCCGTAGATCTGTGCGGACACCTCCATGTAACGCTTCATGCGCGGCGGCGCCATGGTGTAGTGGATGTGCTTGGGGATCTCGTAGACGCGACAGCGCGAGGGCACCCCGAGCGCCTTGATGGCCGGGCTCGCGGCGAGGCAGATGGTGGTCCGGCTGCGTTCCGGGTCGGCGACGACGAGATTGTCCTTGAAGGGGTCGAGCCCGCGGTCCACGCACTCGACTGAGGCGTAGAAGCTCTTGAGGTCGATGCACAGGTATGTGCGTCCCGTGTCCACCGGGTCGCGCCGAACTATGGGGTCTGGTCCCATCTCGCCTCCTCTCTCGCGTTCCCTTATTCTGGAATACGGATTGGACAAGAAGGGCTGTGGACGTACCAGTTGCCACAAAGAATGCAACACTTGTTCGTATATACTCGGTATCGTTACCGTTCGCGGAGGTCAGGCGCAAAGGAGGCTGTATGCGCGCATTCATTGCTTTGGAGATGCCGGAGGAGTTCGTGGATGCTGCGCAGGCTATGGCGCGCAGCCTCGAGCAGGTTGTCGACGGTCGGTTTGTCCCGGCACAGAACTACCACCTTACGCTGGCGTTTCTTGGCCAGATCGGCGAGGAAGAGGCGCGCGGGGCAATGGCGGCGATGGACGAGGCGTGCCTGGCGGCAGGTCCTGTGCCCGTCGACGCGGATGGCCTCGGCAGCTTCGGTAAGCGCGCGGGCGGTGCGGGGTTGTGGGTATCTGTGGCCAAAGATCCCGAGCTCATGGCCTTGGCGGAGCGCCTGCGCGCTTGCCTGCGTAATCAAGGTGTGGCGTTTGACGATGCGAATCCCTTCTTACCGCACGTGACGCTGGCACGACGGGTTCGCCTGCCCAAAGGCGAGCTCCCCGCGCTTGCGTTCCCGCTGCCGTGCGAGGCTGCCCGCGTCACGCTGTTCCGCAGCTACCTCGAGAAGACCGGCGCCCGGTACAAGGCGCTCTATACCGTTGAACTTGGAGAATCACATGGCTAAGCAGACCTGGGCCGGCGGAAACATGCTCTACCCGCTGCCGGCGGTAATGGTGAGCTGCGCAGACGTGTCCGGCAAGTCGGACATCATCACCATCGCGTGGACGGGGACCGTCTGCACGAACCCGCCGATGCTCTACATCAGCGTGCGCCCCGAGCGCGCGAGCTATCCCATCATCCGCGAGTCCGGCGAGTTCGTGGTCAACCTCACGACCAAGCGCCTGCAGCGCGCCTGCGACTGGTGCGGCGCCCGCTCCGGCCGCGATTGGGACAAGTGGGCGGAGTGCCACCTCACCCCGGCGCCGTCGACCACGCTCTCCCACGCGCCCGTGATCGCCGAGAGCCCCGTGAACATCGAGTGCAAGGTCACCGAGGTCAAGGAGCTCGGGAGCCACCACATGTTCCTCGCGAGCGTGGAGGCGGTGCAGGTGGAGGACGGGCTCCTTGACGACCATGGCCGCCTCGACCTCGCCCGGGCGGGCCTCACGGCCTACAGCCACGGCGAGTACTTCGAGCTCGGCCGCAGGCTCGGCACCTTCGGCTACGCCGTCCGGAAGGAAAAGAAGCGCAAGTAGCCCATGCCGCGCGCTCCAAGCCCCCGGCTCAGTCGGCGAGGACGGCGAGGAACGCCTCGCCGTAGGCCTCGGCCTTCTTTGCGCCGACGCCGGAGACCTCGAGGAACTCCTCGGGCGTCCGGGGGTGCTTGGCGCACATGTCGGCCAGCGTCGCGTTGGTGAAGATGAAGTACGTGGGCACCTGCTGCTTTCGCGCGAGCTCACCGCGGAGGTTGACGAGCCGCTGGAAGAGCTGCTGGTCCGTGACCTCGGGAACCGACCCGGCCCCCGCTGCCCCGCCGGCGCGGCCGCCCGCCTTGCGCGCCGCGCGCGGCTTGCCGTGGGCGACCTTGAGGACGAGCGGCTCCCCCTCTACCAGCCTCGAGCGCATGAAGGCGACGCCGCCCTCCGTGAGGGAAAGCGTCGGGTAGTCGCCCGCCGCCTTGCACAGAAGCCCGCGGACCACGAGCTCGTCGATGACCTGGCGGATGCGCGGCACGGGCGCGTCGGACATGATGCCGTAGGTGCTCAGGCGGTCGTAGCCGCGCTCCGCGATCCTCTGTGCACGCGAGCCGCGCAGGATGTCGACGATGGTCGAGGCGCCGACGGAGCGCCCTTGCTGCGCGAGCCTCGCCACGCAGCTCACCACCTTGAGGGCGTCGACGGTGACGTCCACCTCCTCGAAGTCGGCGAGGCAGTTCGAGCAGTTGCCGCAGTAGGCGGGCGCGGTCTCGCCGAAGTAGCGCAGGATGCGGGCGCGCAGGCACTCGGTCGTCGTGGCGTAGAAGACCATTTGGCGCAGGCGCTCCTCGTCGCGGCGGCGCAGCTCCGCGAGCTCGTCGGGGCCGAGGTCGTCGCGCGTGGTCTGCCCGATGAGGTACTCCTGGGTGTGCACATCGCCGGGGGAGTAGAGCAGCAGGCACTCGGCCGGCGTCCCGTCGCGCCCCGCGCGCCCGGCCTCCTGGTAGTAGTTCTCCAGGCAGCTCGGGATGTTGTAGTGCACGATGTAGTTGACGTTCGACTTGTCGATGCCCATGCCGAAAGCGTTGGTGGCCACCATCACGCGGGCGCGGTCGTAGAGGAAGTCGGCCTGGTTCTGCTCGCGCTCCGCGGCCGAGAGCCCCGCGTGGTAGCGCGTGGCGGGAATCCCGCGCCGGCGCAGCAGGTCGCAGAGCTCCTCGACCGCACGGCGGCTCGAGCAGTAGACGATGCCCGACTGCTCCTCGCGCTCGAGGATGAACGAGGCGACGCGCGCGTCCTTGGCCTTGCGGGTGGCCGGCCGCTCCACGAGGAACTTGAGGTTCGGCCTGTCGAAGCTCGCGAGCACCGAGTGCGGATCGCGCAGCCCGAGGGAACGGGCGATGTCGTCGCGGACCGCCTTCGTCGCCGTCGCGGTGAGCGCCATCACCGGCGGACGGGCCGGCAGGGCGTCGATGAACTCGATGATGCGCTGGTAAGAAGGCCTGAAGTCGTTGCCCCACTGGCTGATGCAGTGAGCCTCGTCGACGGCGAGCAGCGCCACGCCGCGCTCGGCGGCGACCGTAAGGAGCGCGGGGTCGTCCAGGCGTTCCGGCGCGACGTAGACGAGGGTGAGCGCGCCTGCCGCGATGCCGTGAAGCACGTCGGCCTGCTCGGCGCCCGTGAGCGTGGAGTTCAGGCAACTCGCGGCCACGCCGTACTGTCGCAGCGCCCCGACCTGGTCGGCCATGAGCGATATCAGGGGAGAGACGACCACGGTGAGCCCGCCCGTGCGCTCGGCGAGCGCGATGGCCGGGACCTGGTAGCAGATGGACTTGCCGGCGGAGGTCGGCATGACGGCGAGCACGTCTTTGCCCGCGAGCGCGGCCTCCACGATGCCTTGCTGGTGCGGGCGGAAGCTCTCGTAGCCGAAGGTCTGGCGGAGTATGTCTGCAGGCGTGCGAATCATGACTCTAGGCTACACCCGCCGCGCGGATCGCGCGAAGCGGGTGCAGCCTAGAGTCGGTCGGCTCCGGGACGTCCGGCCCCGGAGCCTGTTCGTTCGATTGTCGGGATCGCCCTTACTGCAGCGCGCGGCTCAGGAAGGCCCTTCCCTCGTCGTTCGCGAACGCGACCACGCGGTCGCCCGACGCGAGCACGGTCGAGCCGTTGGGGATGACGATGTCGCCGTCGTGCTCGACCGCGACGAGCACGAGCCCGTCGGGCAGCGAAAGCTGGCTCACGGTCTTGCCGACCACTCCGGAGCGCGGGCGCACCTCGCCCTGGACGATGGCGTGGCCGTCCCTGCCCAGGCGCATGATCGTAAAGACGTCCTCCATATCGAGGCCCTCCTCGACCGAGCGGGTGATCAGCTCCGCCTGGTCGATGGCGACGTCGACGCCCATGGACGCGTCGAACATCCAGGAGTTCGCCGGGTTGTTGACGCGGGCCACGACCCGGCCGACGCCGTACTCCATCTTTGCGAGCATCGAGACGACGAGGTTGACCTCATCGTTGCCCGTGACGGCGATCACGATGTCGGCGCGCAGCACGCCCGCCTGCTCCAGGACGTCCGGGCTCGAGCCGACGCCCCTCAAGACGGTGCCCGCGGGAAGCTTCTGCTCGAGGCGCTCGGCCACGGCCTTCCTCGACTCGATGACCTTGACCGTGTCCCCTCGGCTGCCCAGCAGCGACGCGAGGTAGGCGCCGGTCTTGCCGCCGCCGACGATGATGATGTTCATGCCTGCCTCCTTACTCGGCCAGGCCGAGCATGGTGCGGAACTTGCCCGCCGCGCTCGACGCGACCGCTGCGTAGATGATGTCGCCGTGCTGGAGAACCGTTCCCTGGGTGGGGATGAAGGTCTCGTTGTCGTGCGAGACCGAGACGATGTTGACCTCGCCCACGGCGGTGATCTCGCGGACGGTGCTGCCCTCGAGCAGCGCCGGGACGTCGGCGCGCACCAGGCGCACGCCGCCGGTCCCGAGCTCGACGACGTCGTCGAGCTCGTTGAAGGTCAGAAGCTCGCTGACGCGCCTCACACCCCACTCGGTGGTCGAGATGCTCTGGATGCCGAGCCTGCGGTAGGTCTCGGCGTTGCTGATCTCGTACAGGCGGGCGATGACGCGGGGGACGCGGTAGGTCTGGCGAGAGATGCGCGCGACCACGATGTTGGTCTCGTCCGAGGACGTGCAGGCGATCACGGCGCTGGCGCGGTCGATGCCGGCCGCCTCCAGGACCTTGCGGTCGAACCCGATGCCCTCGACGGTGCGGCCGCCGAACGACTCCCTCAGCGCCTCGAGGCGCTCGGGCTCCTGGTCGATGGCGCAGACGTCGTAGCCCTGCCTGTCGAGCTTGTGGGCGAGGCTGGTGCCCATGCGCCCCATTCCAACGACGATGATGTTCATGGTTTACCTCTTTTCCGGCGTCTGTCGGATGGCGACGCCATTGCGGTCGATGTGATGACGCTTGCGCACGATGGCCTTGCGGCACTCCTCGAGCAGCAGGATCACGGGCGGGAGCAGCACCAGGAACACGTAGTCCTTCAGGAGCAGCGGGCTCGTGTGGAACACGCTCTGGAAGGGCGGGAACAGCGTGATGAACACGATGAGCGCTATCTCGAACAGTATGCCCTTGTTGACCTGGGAGTTAGAGAACAGCCCGACCGAGAACACCGAGGCGACCTCCGTGCGGCAGTTCCATACCTCGCCGATCTGGGTAAAGACGATGGCGGCCAGCGCCATGGTCGTGGCGCCCACGCCGAACATCGCGATGCCCGGGTGCCAGCCGTTCATGACCTGGCAGAACATGAACGCAGCGAACGAGAAGAGCGCGCCGAGCAGGCCGTACCACAGGAACGCCTTGCGCATGACCTTGCCGGAGAGCAAAGGCTCGTTGGGGTCGCGCGGCGGACGGTCCATGACGTCGGCCTCCGGGGGCTCGGTGCCGAGGCCAAGGGCCGGGAGCATATCGGTGCCCAGGTCGATGGTGAGGATCTGCATCGTGGTCAGGGGCAGGGGCACGGCGCCGCCGGAGAGCAGGTAGATGGCGGACGGGACGGCCTCGGGGACGTTGGAGTTCAGGATGTAGAGCATGAACTTCTTGATGTTGGCGTAGACCGCGCGGCCTTCCTCGATGGCATGGACGATCGACGCGAAGTTGTCGTCGGTCAGGATCATGTCCGCGGCCTCCTTGGCCACGTCCGTGCCGGTGATGCCCATGGCGACGCCGATGTCGGCCTTCTTGAGGGCGGGGGAGTCGTTCACGCCGTCGCCGGTGACGGCCACGATCTCGCCCATCTGCTGCAGGTTCTCGACGACGCGCAGCTTCTGCTCGGGCGCCATGCGGGCAAAGACGACCTCGCCCTTGAGGGCCTCTTTGAGCTCGTCGTCCGAGGTCTTCTCGAGCTCGACGCCGGAGAACACGCGCGGGTGGGCGCTCTGGACGATGCCGATCTTGCGGGCGATGGAGACGGCGGTGAGGCCGTAGTCGCCCGTGATCATGACGACGCGGATACCTGCGCGGCGGCACTCCGCCACGGCGTCGGCGACCTCGGGGCGAGGCGGGTCCTGCATGACGAGCAGGCCGACGAAGGTGAGCTCGCACTCGATGTTGTCGGGGGTGTAGTCGCTCATGGAGCGGGGGATGGACTCGTCGTCTGCGCGCAGCGGGCGGTAGGCGAGCGCGAGGACGCGAAGGCCGTCGGCGGCGTAGCCGTCGTTGGCGTCCATGATGCGCTTGCGCAGGTCGTCGTCCATGGCGACGACCTCGCCGTTGATGCGGGCGCTGGAAGAGAGGCGCACGACCTCGTTGGGGGCGCCCTTCACGAAGGCGACGCGCTTGGCCCCGTCGAGCGGCTGCTTGAGCTGGTGGATGGTGGTCATGCGCTTGCGGCGGCTCTCGAAGGGGAGCTCCCTCACGCGCGGCATCTCGGCCTCGAGGCCCTCGAGCGTGAGGCCGGCCTTCTGGGCGCTGACGAGCAGGCACGCCTCGGTGGGGTCGCCCAGGACGGTGTAGCGACCGCCCTCCTCCTCGGGGTCGACCAGGCGGGCGTTGGAGCACAGGGCGCCTCCCGCGACCAGCAGGCGGAGCTGCTCGTCGTCGGTAGCGAGCCACTTCTCGCCGTTTGAGCGGATCTCGCCCTTGGGCGCGTAGCCCACGCCAGTGACCTCGTACTCGCGGTCGCAGGTCCACAGGTGGTTGACGGTCATCTCGTTCTGGGTGAGGGTGCCCGTCTTGTCGGTGCAGATGACGCTCGTGGAGCCGAGCGCCTCGACGGAGCTGAGCTTCTTCACGAGGGCGTTGCGCTTGCTCATGCGCTGGACGGCCATGGCGAGCGAGAGCGTGACCGTGGGCAGCAGGCCCTCGGGGATGAACGCGACGACCATGCCGAGCGCAAAGATGAACGACGAGGCGAGGCCGTTGTGGACAAAGAGCACGTCGAGCAGGAAGAACGCGACGCCCATGCACATGGCGAACAGCGTGACCTGCTTGGTCAGGCGGTCGAGCTGACGCTGCAGGGGGCTCTCGGACTCCTCCATGTTCTGCGTGAGGCTCGCGATCTTGCCGAACTCGGTCGCCATGCCGATGCGCGTGACCACGACGCGGCCGTTGCCCTCGGAGACCGAGGTGCCGGCAAAGACGAGGTTGGGGGTCTCGGCGGGGGTGAGGTCGGGCTCGCACACGGCGTCGGCGGTCTTCCTCACGGGGTTGGACTCGCCGGTCAAGGTCGACTGGTCGACCTGGAGGTCGGAGGCGCGGATCACGCGGCCGTCGGCCGAGATCTTGTCGCCCTCCGCGAGGACCATGACGTCGCCGGGGACGAGGTCCTCCGCGAGGACCTGGATCTGCTCGCCGTCACGGATGACGTTGACGTAGGAGGGGAGCATCTTCTTGAGGGCCTCGGTCGCCTTGTCGGCCTGGTGCTCCTGCCAGAAGCTGAAGCAGCCGTTGATGAGGTTGACCAGCCAAACGGCGACGCACAGCTCCGGCATGCCGGCGACGAGCGCGATGATGCCGGCGACCCACAGAAGGATCGCCATGAGGTGCGTGAAGTTGGAGAGAAACGCCAGTACCGGGGACTTCTTCTTTGCAGCCTGAATGAGGTTCTTTCCGAACTTGCCCTGGTACTCTGCCGCCTTCTCGCTCGTGAGGCCGGCCGCGCTGGTGGCCAGGGCACCGAGCACTTCGTCGGCGGGGAGCGCCGCGATGCTGGGCAGCTCGCCCTCGATGGTGTTTGACGGGGTTTCCAAGGGTCCTCCTTTCCTTTATGCCGCCGCGTGCCCGAAACAGCATGCGGCCCGGCGGCGGATCCGCCGGCGAAAAGGAGGATAGACGCTTCGCGCCCGTTGGCTTATACGATGTCTACCTGCGTATTATTCAACATAATGCGGGCATAAAGCCCTAATTAAAACCGAATAAAGGCGGCCTAAAGAGCCGAGGTAGGGAGCGTGGGCGCATCTTTGCCCCCGCTTACGCGGAGCATGCGGTAGCCGACCCCCACATGCGTCTGGATGTAGCGCGGGTGCACCGGGTCGGGCTCGATTTTCTTTCGCAGGGTGCCCATGAAAACGCGCAGGGAAGCGAGGTCGGTCTGTTTCTCGGACCCCCAGACCTCGCGGAGGATGAAGCTGTGGGTCAGGACTTTGTCCACGTTGCGGGACAGAAGGTACAGGAGCTTGAACTCGATGGGCGTCAGGTGGAGCTCGGCGCCCGCAAGGTAGGCCATCCCCGCCGTGTAGTCGATGCTCAGGTCCCCGTTCACGAAGGTGGGGCTCTCCTTGCCGGCAGCCTCGCTAAGGTGGCTCAGCCGCCGCACGGTCGTGCGGATGCGGGCCAACAACTCGCCCACCGAGAACGGCTTGGTGAGGTAGTCGTCGGCGCCCGCGTCGAGGGCGCCGATCTTGTCGCTGTCCTCGCTTCGGGCGGACACCACGATGATGGGCATCTGCGACCAGGCGCGGATGGCCCGGACCACCTCGATGCCGTCGATGTCGGGCAGCCCCAGGTCGAGCAGGACCACGTCGGGCGCGCTCGTCGCCGCCGAGGCGATGGCGCCCCGGCCGGTGGTCACGCTCAGGTGGGCGTAGCCCTCGGTGTCGAGCGTCGTCAGTATGAGGTTGCGCACCGCGGCGTCGTCCTCCACGACGAGTATCGTGGGGCGCGCCCCCGCACGGTTAGTGGTCGCAGCGGTCATGGTCTTCCCCTTCTTCTTCCTCGAGCTCGTAGAGCGGCAGCGAGAACTCGAACCGGCAGCCGTGAGGCTGTGCCTGCTCCAGGCGTATGACGCCCCCGTGCGCCTCGACGATCGACTTGCACAGCGCGAGGCCGAGCCCGACGCTGTGCCTCGAGTCCGCCAGGGCATGGCTCGCCGTGTAGAAGGACTCGAAGACGTGGTCGCGGTCGCTCGGCGCGATGCCGGGTCCGTCGTCCTCCACGCAGACCACGGCCTCGTCGCCGCGCCGGCGCGAGGATATGCGTATGCGGGAGCCCTCCGGAGTATAGGTTATCGCGTTGTTCACGAGGTTGACGACGACCTGTACCATCATCCGCGCGTCTACCTCGACGAGCAGGAGCTCCGGGCTCGGGTCTACCTCGATCCGGTGGAGCGAGGCGTCCGGGCTCACGTGGCGCAGCGCCTCCTCGACCACGTCGTCAAGGAGCTCGGCCGTGGTCGTGAGCTGGACGCCGCCGTTCTCGAGCCTCGTGATGGCCAGCAGGTTCTCCACGGTCGCGTTGAGCCACATGGCGTCGGAGCGGATGTCCTTGAGCAGGCCGTCGCGCGCCTGCGCGTCGAGCGCCTCCCCGTTGGAAAGAAGCACGTCCGCATTGCCGGAGATGGCGGTGAGCGGCGTGCGGAGGTCGTGCGAGATCGACCTGAGGAGGTTTGCCCTCAGCTGCTCGTTCTTTGCCATGACCGCGGCCTTCTCGCGCTCCTCGAGCGCCTGCACGCGGTCGCAGGCGAGGGAGGCCTCGCCCGCGATGGCCTCCGCCTCGTTGCGCTCGGTCGGCAACGGGTCGCGGCCCTGCAGACAGGCACCTATGACGCCCACGATCTTCTCGTCGGCGCGAAGCGGCAGGTAGAGGCCGGATGCCGAGGGAAAGAGCTCCGTGCCGACCCCGACGATCTCCGCGTCCTGCTGTGCCCTGCGCGCCATGGGCAGCTCGATGACCAGGTCCGTCCGGGTGGCGTCTCCCGCGTCGAAGCGTTTCTGCGCGCCGAAGCCGTCGTCCGCGTCCGCGTACCAGACCACCGTCACGCCCATGAGCCTGGAGAGCTGCTCGCAGGTGGCGTCGATGATCTGGCCCTGCGTCGTGCAGCGGCGCAGGGCACGGTCCGCCTCGAGGATGACCCTCGTGCGGTTGA
>OLVX01002237.1_pt1 | contig 14548 bp, 12 predicted proteins | sample 1673271 | NCBI WGS metagenome assembly OLVX01 (sample SAMEA3178939, study PRJEB25190) | human gut metagenome | biome: human gut; feature: human-associated habitat; material: faeces | place: Austria | collected 2013
AGGAAAGTTTGGCTGAAAGCGGCTATTCCTTTGAAGATATTGATGCTATTGCAGTGACAATGGGCCCGGGTCTGATTGGTGCATTGCTGGTGGGGCTCAGTACGGCCAAAGGTTTGGCTTATGCGCTTGGAAAACCGCTGATTGGTGTCCATCATATAGAAGGACATATTTATGCTAATTTTTTGGCCAATCCCGATATTACGCTGCCTTGTATTTGCCTTGTGGTGTCTGGTGGACATACGAACATTGTTAAAATTGCATCACATGGTCACTACGAAATTTTAGGCCAAACGGTGGATGATGCGGCAGGAGAAGCTTTTGACAAAGTAGCAAGAGCGATTGGTTTGGGTTATCCAGGAGGACCAAAGATCGATGCGTTGGCGAAGCAAGGTGATCCAAAAGCGATTGCCTTTCCGCGCGCCAAACTGGATGAACCTCTTAATTTTAGTTTTAGCGGGTTAAAATCGGCGGTTTTGAATTATTTGAATCAGGCTGAAATGAAACACGAAGTGATCAATCGCAGTGATGTAGCGGCAAGCTTTCAGGAAGCCGTGGTTGATGTACTTGTAGACCATACTTTACAAGCGATGAAAGAACAGGATATTCATACGCTGCTATTAGCTGGCGGTGTATCGGCCAATTCGCGTATTAGAGATCGCTTCGAAAAATCATGCGCAGAAAATGGATATTCTTTGTACTATCCACCACTTTCATTATGTACTGATAACGCGGCAATGATAGGTGCGGCGGCTGCTTATAAGTATGATAGAAATGAATTTGCTGAATATGATTTAAATGCTGTTGCGCAATTACCGTTTTCCGAGTATGTTATCAGTATGAAAAAATAGTATGAACATTTGATTTAAGGAAGGAGGCCGCAAAATGAAAATAAACCTGATAAATGATGATCAGCTGCAAATTATTGTTACAAAGAAGGACATGTTTGGCAGAGATATGAGGACGCTATTTAAAGATATTATCGAGCAAGCGCGGCTTCAATTTGGATTCGAAGTGGTTCATAATACGAGCTTGATGGTAGAAGCGTATCCTCTATCAGAAGAGAGTATGATTTTAACGATTACGAAGATAAACAGCGAAGACATCAATTTTGATTTAATCACATCTGAAGAAATTGCGGATGAACCTTGGGCAGTTTTTGAATTTCAATCGTTAGATGACGTCATTGAGTTGGCGCATTTGATTAGTAGTTCTGAAGACGCGTGTGAAAGTGATTTGTTCAAATATGATGATCGGTACGGGTTGTACATTCAGGATGTAAATAGTATCGAAGAAAGTTCGCGGGGACACTTTGTTGAATATGGTGAGATTTCTCAAATGACAAGAGAGTTTCTAAATGAACATGGCAAGCTGTTGATTCGTGAAAATGCCCTGACGACGTTAAGTAGATTATAAAAATGACACTGTATACAGCTTGGTATACAGTGTTTTTTTGGGGGAACAAATATGGACGAAAGGCAAAGCAAAGTTTTAGAAATATTGAATGATCATTACGGTGAAATTGGCTCGGGCTTAAATTTTCATAATCCGTTTGAATTATTGGTTGCAACTATTCTCTCGGCACAATCAACAGATGTACGCGTGAATATGGTGACACCAGGTTTGTTTAAAAAATTTCCTACCCCTTTTGAGATGAGCAAGGTGACGGAAGAAGAATTAGCAAACGAAATCAATTCGATTGGATTGTACAGAAACAAGAGCAAAAGCATTATAAAGGCGTCGAAGATGCTTGTTGAAAAATATAATGGTGAAGTGCCAAGTGAGAGAGCGTTGCTGCAAGAGCTGCCTGGTGTTGGCCGAAAGACAGCGAATGTTGTTTTATGTAATGCTTTTCATATTCCAGCATTTGCGGTTGACACACATGTTTTTCGTGTATCGCAGCGTTTAGGGTTTGCGAACCACAAAACAGTTGAAGGCGTTGAGCAGCAATTAATGGCAACCATTCCAAAAGAATTATGGTGTGACTCACATCATCTTTTTATTTGGCATGGCCGCAAAATTTGTAAAGCACAGCGTCCTCTGTGTGAAAATTGTTGTGTAAAAAATCTGTGTCCAGCAGCTGATGCAATAGATAATTCGAAATGATTAAAAAAATCGAAATATTTCTCTGTTTTGACTATACAAGCAAATAATTACATGCTACAATTGCAATGGTACATTGGAGGGATGTGTATGAACGAAAAAGCGTTGTTTACACTCCTGCATGATGCTTGGGGAGAAAATTGTAATGAAAGCATGCGCTTGACCATGATGCGACTTTCAGTTGATGAGCTTGCAATGTTCGAGGCTGAAAAATTGCACGCAGCTGTGCCAGAAATTCCAAAAGAAAAATGGCAGATATGGCGCGACTATTTTTCTAAGGAACGCTTGGCTTTGCGTGCGCAGTTGTTAGAAGACTTTGACATACAGATTCTTCTGTATATTGATCCAACCTATCCTGAGTCTTTGAAAAATATTTATAGACCACCGAGCATTTTATATGTTAAAGGCCACTTTCAATTGTCTGCTATCAATATAGGCATGGTTGGCAGCCGACGTGCCACACCTTATGGTAAGAATGTTGCATATACCCTTGCTAAAGGACTTTCTAATGAAAATATTTGTATTATTAGTGGTCTGGCAAAAGGAATCGATGTTAATTCGCACAAAGGTGCTTTGGAAGGCGCTGGAGGAACCATTGCTGTGTTGGGATGCGGCATCAATCGCATCTATCCTCGAGAAAATAAAAAAATGTTTGAGGAAATTCTTCCCAAGAGTGCAATTGTTTCTGAATGGCCTCTGGATGCACCTGCAACTGCGTGGCACTTCCCTGCACGCAATCGTATTATTGCAGGCCTTTCTGATGGCTTGGTTGTTGTTGAAGCTGCGAAGAAAAGTGGCTCTCTGATCAGCGCTGGGTATGCCCTGGAATATGGGAAAGAGGTTTTTGCGGTTCCAGGATTGATCACAAGTCCGGAATCAGTAGGATGTCATCGATTAATTAAAGATGGTGCCAAGCTGGTTGCTCAGGTCAGTGATATTTTAGAAGAGTTTGGACAATTAGAGCTCTTTAAAGAACCAGAAACAGTTTCCAAGAATATCAGATCATTTTCTGCTAATGAACAAAAAGTGTATGATGCATTAAGTAGTGTACCGCAGAATGTAGAAGAAATTTGCGCAATTGCAAAGCTGCCAATTCATATTGTAAACAGTGTATTATTGGAATTTGAATTAGAAGATATTGTATTACAGGATTTTGGAAGACGATATTCAAAAATTGATCATTGAAATCGTTGAATTCGAGGTATTGCTTTTATGACACAAACGCTAGTTATTGTTGAATCACCTGCAAAAGCTAAAACTATTAAACGTTACTTAGGCAGAGATTTTTCTGTGACCGCCTCAATGGGGCACGTACGAGATCTTCCCAAAAGTCAATTTGGTGTGGATGTCGAGAATGATTTTGCGGTAAAGTATATTAATATTCGTGGCAAAGGACCGCTGATTAAAGAGTTGAAAAAGGCGGCAAAAAAAGCGGATCGTGTATTGCTTGCAAGTGACCCGGACCGTGAAGGGGAAGCGATTGCTTGGCATTTACAATATATTTTAGGACTAGATCCTGAAAGTAAGTGCCGAGTATCTTTTAATGAGATCACAAAAGATGCGGTGAAGAAGGCCATTAAAGAACCGCGCATCATTGATATGGATCGTGTTGATGCTCAACAAGCACGACGCGTATTGGATCGCATTGTAGGGTACAAGCTAAGTCCATTGCTTTGGAGAAAGGTTAAGAAAGGTCTTAGCGCAGGTCGCGTACAGTCTGTTGCATTGCGCTTGATATGTGAGCGAGAAAAAGAAATCTTGGATTTTATTCCAGAAGAATATTGGTCTTTAGAAGTTACCTTAAAAAATCATGAGCGTAAGTCATTTCAAGCAAAATTAACCAAAAAGCATCAAAAAAAGATCGATGTTATTGGGTCCGAAAAAGAAATGGAAGCCATATTAAACGAGCTGCAGGGTGTCACTTACGAAGTAGCAACTGTGAAAACTTCTGGTAAACAGCGAAAGGCGCCACTGCCTTTTACAACCAGTGTGATGCAACAGGAAGCCAACAAAAAGCTTAATTTTACGGCTCGAAAGACAATGCGCATTGCCCAAAGTCTTTACGAAGGGGTTACACTCGGCCGTTCGGGAAGTATCGGGTTAATCACTTATATGAGAACGGACTCGACGCGTATTTCAGATCAAGCAAAAGAACAGGCCAAAACCTATATTAATGAAAATTATGGTGACGCTTATTGTTCTGAAAGTGGAGCCGGAACAAAGAAAAAAGCAAATCAGAACATTCAGGATGCCCACGAAGCGATTCGTCCGACCTATATTGAGCGCGATCCTGAAAGTATAAAACAATATCTATCAAATGATGAATATAAATTATATAAATTAATATGGACACGATTTATTGCAAGTCAGATGTCTGCGGCAAAGTTTGATGTAACAAATGCTGAAATAAATGCTGGAGATTATACTTTTTCTGCAAGTTATACTGTGAATACTTTTCCTGGGTATCAAGCCGTTTATAATGATTCAACAGATTCAAAGAAGGAAAAAGAGCTGCCAGCATTGACGGCTGGGGAAGTGCTTACACATGTAAAAAATGATCCTCAGCAGCATTTTACTCAGCCGCCAGCGCGCTATACGGAAGCATCTTTGGTAAAAACACTAGAAGAAAAAGGCATTGGTCGTCCAAGCACTTATGCTTCCATCATTGAAACCATTACGGCGAGAAATTATGTTTATCGTGAAAAAAAGAGTTTCTATACAACAGAGGTTGGGGAACTGGTCAATGAATTGCTCGTACAAAATTTCGGCGACATCATTAATGTCAATTTTACTGCTCGCCTGGAAAGCGATTTAGACTTGATTGAAGAAGGCGAGCGAGAATGGAAAGAAGTTATTCGCAAATTCTATAGAATATTCAGCGAAAAATTAGCAATTGCTGAAGAAAATATTGGTGATGACGTCAAAATAGAAGACGAAATTACAGATATTATTTGTGAGAAATGCGGTCGGCCTTTTGCAATTAAAATGGGCCGATACGGAAAATTTCTTGCTTGCACAGGTTTCCCGGAATGTAAAAATGCGCGTCCTCTATTTGAGGAAATCGGTGTTACCTGTCCAAAATGCGGAGATGGGCATGTTGTTAAGCGGCGTTCCAAGAAAGGGCGCGTTTTTTACGGATGTGATCGTTATCCAGAATGCGATTTTGTCACTTGGGAAAAACCAACCGGGGAAATTTGTCCGCAATGTAACGAAGGCTATTTGGTTGAGCATATTACCAAAAAAGGCGCAAGCAAGGTATGCTCGAATAAAAATTGTAATTTTAAAGTAGAAATTGATGGTGAAATGAATGACTCAGAATAAACCGATTGCAGTTATTGGCGCTGGTTTAGCGGGCTCTGAAGCGGCATGGCAAATTGCTCAGCGCGGAGAATGTGTTGAACTGTATGAAATGCGTCCCGATAAACAGACAGAAGCGCATCATACAGAAGGTTTTGCGGAGCTGGTTTGCAGCAATTCTTTACGTTCTGATCAATTAGAAAGTGGTCCCGGTCTACTGAAAGAAGAACTTCGGCGGATGAATTCGCTCATTATGGATGCTGCTGATCACACACGTGTTCCTGCTGGGGGCGCCCAAGCAGTTGATCGTGAAGCCTTTTCTTCATGGATTACAACAAAGATTTGCAGCCATCCTAATATCAAGGTCATCAAAAAAGAAGTTACTCATTTTCCAGAAGACCAAATCGTTGTCTGTGCTTCAGGTCCACTTACTTCTGATACATTATTTTCATCCATTAAAGAGCTAACTGGTGCGGATACATTATATTTTTATGATGCTGCAGCACCGATCATTACTGCAGAAAGTGTAGATATGGAGCGGGCTTTTTGGCAATCACGCTATGACAAAGGCAATGGTGCAGACTATTTAAATTGCCCTCTCTCAATAGAAGAATACAGAGTATTTTACGATACACTAATGCAGGCTGAATGGGCACCAACAAAAGATTTCGAAAAGGAAATTTTTTTTGAGGGATGCATGCCAATTGAAACCATGGCCAAAAGAGGTTTCCAAACCTTGCTTTATGGTCCAATGAAACCTGTTGGGCTGGTTGATCCACATACAGGCGAGACGCCATTTGCGGTTGTACAATTACGCCGGGAAGATGAGAATGGACGACTGTTTAATATTGTTGGATTCCAAACGCGTACAAAATGGGGCGATCAAAAAAAAGTGATCCAAACCATTCCGGCGCTAGCGAACGCTGAAATTGTACGATATGGTGTGATGCATAGAAATACCTTTTTAAATGGCCCAATGGTTCTGCAGGAAACTGGGCAAATGAAAAAACGGGAAGATATTTTCTTTGCCGGTCAAATGACTGGCGTTGAAGGATACATTGAATCAACGGCAAGTGGTTTGGTCGCGGGGATCAACGCAGCACGACTTGCAAAAGGAGAAGATACGCTCATTTTTCCACGTACCACTGCGATTGGCGCTCTGATGAATCATGTCGGGGCATCCCCTACAAGTCATTTTCAACCAATGAATATTAATTTTGGGCTGCTTCCAGCGCCAGAAAAGAAAATTCGATCCAAAAAAGAGCGAAACGCGTATTACGCACAACGAGCATTAAAAGACCTATCAGCTTGGGTGGCAACATATCATGTGTGATAATCAGTATGATGATTTTCTTGAGTACCTGCGATACGAGCGGCGTCTTAGTGAGAATACAATTGCTGCATATGGGAGAGATATATCCCAATATTTTTCATGGTTAAAAGCTGAGAGTATTTCGTTAGAAGAAGTCGACAGCGTTATTGCAAGATCCTATTTATTCTATCTCAACCAAAGAAAATTATCGAAAAATTCCATTTCTCGAAAACTTTCCAGCGTAAAACAATATTATGGCTTTTTGATCGAAACCAAGTGCATTGATGTCAATCCGTTTCAGGTTCTTCATTCTCCCAAAAAAGATAAAGTGTTACCGAAAGTGATACAAGAAAAAGAATTGGAGCAATTCTTCTCGGATATATATCAGAGGAGCGATCCATTGGCACAGAGAGATCAGGTGCTCTTTGAGCTGTTATATGGTTCGGGGCTGCGTGTGTCGGAAGCGGTATCTATTGATTGTACTGACCTACAAGATGGCGCACATCTGCGCATTACAGGGAAAGGCAACAAAGAAAGAATGGTGCCGCTTAGTAAGAAAACGCAGGAAATTCTTCAACAATATCTTGCTGAAAATGGTGGTCGGCGCTTCCTTGCTAACAAAGCGTTTACACACAATACAGACGCATTGCTTTTAAATCATTTGGGGCAGCGCTTAACAAGACGTGGGGTCATTTACATTATAGACAAGTATGTAGAGCAAGGAGCACTGCATTATCATGTTTCTCCACATAGTTTTCGACATAGCTTTGCAACACATTTGCTGGATCATGGTGCTGATTTAAAACTTATTCAAGAGTTGTTGGGACATAGCAGTTTGTCCACAACACAGATATATACTAAAGTTTCTTCGACGAGGCTGCGTGAGTTATATAATAATGGGCATCCTCATGCTTAAGGAGCGAAAAAAATGATAAATTTTCATTCTACGACAATTGTAGCTGTTAAAACTGGCGATGGTATTGCCATGGCCGGAGATGGTCAAGTCACAATGGGTGAAACGACCATCATGAAGGGGACGGCAAAAAAAGTTAGAAGACTTTACAACGGGAAGGTCATTGCCGGCTTTGCAGGTTCTGTAGCGGATGCATTTATTCTTTTTGACAAATTTGAAAATCATTTAGAACAATGCCATGGACAGTTGGCACGGGCTGCTGTCGAGCTAGCGAAAGAATGGCGAAGTGAAAAGGCTGTAAGAAACCTGGAAGCATTATTATTGCTGGCAGATGAAAATGATATTTTTTTGGTAAGCGGGAACGGAGAGGTTATCGTACCAGATGAAGGCATTGCAGCGATAGGTTCTGGTGGCAATTATGCTTTGGCTGCAGCACGTGCATTAAAAGAGAATACCGATCTTTCGGCTGCAGAGATTGCTAGGAAAGCTCTTGAAATTGCAGCGAGTATTTGCGTTTATACCAACAACAATATTATTGTAGAAGAAATGCAAGGAGCCGATCCTCATGAATGAAACAAATGACACCATTCAAATTCCAAACATGCTGCCAAAAGATATCGTTTCGCATCTGGACAAATACATTATTGGTCAAAGCGAGGCTAAAAAGAGTATTGCAATTGCAATCCGTAACCGGTATCGTCGAAGTCAATTGCCGAAAGAATTGCAAGAAGAAATATCGCCAAGCAATATCATCATGATGGGGCCGACCGGCGTTGGCAAAACAGAAATTGTTCGTCGAGCGAGTAAAATTTTAGGTACGCCATTTGTAAAAGTCGAAGCGACAAAATTTACGGAAGTAGGTTATGTTGGCAGAGATGTTGAATCAATGATTCGAGATCTTGTTGAAGCTTCTATTCGACTTGTGCGTGCTGAAAAAATTAAAAGTGTACAGGAAGATGCACAAAAACTGGCGACAGAGCGTTTGATTGATATTCTTGTTCCAGCGAAACGAAAACAACGATCCATGAACAATCCTTTTGAAATGCTGTTTGGTAATAATCAACCACAAACAAATACGGCGGAAGAAGCCGAAGAAGAGAAACATCGCAACGATCAGAAAGTTATTTTTAAGGAAAAGCTTCGACGTCACGAGTTTGATGATCAGGTCATTGAAATCGAAGTGGAAGAACGTCATCCATCAAATGATCTTCTTGCAGCAACAGGGATGGATCAAGTGATGGATAATATGAATGATATGATGAAAAATATCATGCCTGCAAAGAAAAAGAAAAAGCGTGTGACTGTAAATGAGGCACGAGAAATTCTTGCAGAAGAAGAAGCTGAAAAACTGATAGATGAAGACTTAGTGAATCAAGAAGCTATTGAGTTGGCAGAAAATCACGGCATCATCTTCATTGACGAAATTGACAAAATCGCTGAGACCAATGTAAATGGTGGCGGTGCAGGTGTTTCTCGAGAAGGTGTTCAGCGAGATATTTTGCCGATTGTTGAAGGTTCTGTGGTAAAAACAAAACATGGACTTGTAAAAACAGATCATATACTATTCATTGCCGCAGGTGCTTTTCATGTTAGTAAACCGGAAGATTTGATTCCTGAATTGCAAGGTCGATTTCCGTTTAAAGTTCAGCTGCATTCTCTTGATAAAGAAGACTTTGTTAGAATTTTGACGGAGACAGAGCATTCTCTTCCGGAAAAATATAAAGCATTATTAGATGTTGATCATACAACATTAACATTTACACAAGATGGTTTGGAGGCGATAGCAGAATACGCATATGAAATGAATGAGAACGAGGAAGATCTCGGTGCTCGAAGATTGGTCTCGGTAATGGAAAAAACATTGCTAGATACCTTGTATGAAGCGGGAGAAAGCCAAGAAGAAGTTATTGTTAATGCGGCTTTTGTAAAGAATGTATGCAAGCTTGATATTATCGAGAATTCTCTCGATAAGTATATTTTGTAAGGAGGAAGTTAAAATGAGCGCAACATTACTAGAAAAAACCAGACATTTAAATCGTGCCCTTCAAAGTAGATCTCCAGAGGATGAATCTCTTATTAATTTCAATGAGATTTCAGAGATTCTTTCTGACATGATCAATTGTAACGTGTATATTCTTGGAGAAGAAGGCGCTCTGCTAGGCCATCACTTCCTCGAGGGATTCAATTGTGATGTAATGGAAAAATTTGTCTATAAAGAAGGAAAAATGCCAGAAAGCTACAATGCTAATCTGATAGCAACAGATGAAACACTGGCAAATTTACCGAACACCAATGGCGTTTGCATTTTCCAAGGACAAAAATGTATGTTTGGTGATAAAAAGACAACCATCATTCCAATACTCGCCGGGAATAAACGTCAAGGAAGTCTCATGCTCGGCAAGTTCAATATTGATTTTACGGATGATGATTTAATCTTGGCTGAATATGGTGCTACGTTTGTCGGTATTGAAATTCTTCGTCTTAAGAACAAGGTTGAAGCTGAGGAAAATAGAGAACGTGTTGCCGTTCAAATTGCGTTAGATACGCTGAGCTATTCCGAAATGGAAGCTATTGAACATATTTTCTCTGAACTTGATGGTGATGAAGGTATCCTGGTAGCTTCAAAGATTGCAGATCGTGTTGGAATCACTCGTTCTGTTATTGTAAATGCCTTGAGAAAATTTGAATCTGCTGGGGTTATTGAATCGAAATCTTTGGGGATGAAAGGCACGTATATTAGATTGCTTAACAAATATCTTTTAGATGGCATCAAGAGCCGCACAAAATCAAAGAGATTATAATAGTAATGGGACCCTATTCTTTATGAATTTTTAAGAATAGGGTCCTTTTTGTATTCAGTCTCAAGCATTTTTGATGAAACGATACAATATCCCAAAAATTGAAAGCTTTACGTTGCTAAGTCCCCATGATATAATATTCCTTATGAAAATCAATCATGGAGGGTGAAAAAATGTATTGTAGCAATTGTGGAAAGAAGTTATCACCCGAAGATTACTTTTGCTCCAACTGTGGTACTCCTGTTCTGAGACAAGGCCTTTTCGATGACACGGATGGTGATGCCCATGATGATGCATTTGAAGAAACACGGCTTTTTACTGCTGAAGAACTTGGGCAGTATTTAAATGATTATGACGACGATCATCAAACAGAGGAAAAGGCTGAACAGCCTATCGCCTCAATGCAACCTGCGCCGCATGTTGATGAACAGAAGGCATCGGTAAAAAATGATATCAGTGATAAAAGTGCTGCGGCAAAAGTTGCTGCCGCTGAAGTGATGGATGCAGCAAATGTTTTTGCGGGTAAGTTTAAAGGAAAGCTAAGCGATATAAAAGCCAAACAGGCTGAAAAAAAACAAGCGCAGGCTGAAGCGCGTGCCGCCAAAGCGGCGGAAGAAAAAATAACACCTTCTGCTGAAGCTGCTGTCGAATCTGTTGATAGGACAGCACCAACTGCTGAAAAACAGGAAAAAGCAGTAAGTGAAGAGCCGCTATCAGTAAAAAAGGTTATTCTTCCGGTGATTGTTTTGGGCCTGATCATTGGTCTCGTCATTGGGTTGGTATTGATTCAACCTTGGAGTAATGGTGGGAATGATACAAATACAACCGATCAAACAGCGGTTAGTACAGTCATGTTGGTTGAATAAAAAAGTTCTGTATGAAGTTTAAGCTTCATACAGAACTTTTTTTATTTGTGGCAATTTGCTGAGTGGCTATCTTTGAAGATGAATTATTGTGATTTTGTTAAGTGCTGGCAGATGTATTGACAATACATCAGCATCGTCTTATAATCTAACCCTGTTAGATAAATTGAGATAGGAGGGCAGAAGATGGCGTCTCAGGAGGAAATTGATAAAATGCTACAGTTGTTTCATGATGTTCATCCACATCATTCTTGGCGGCAGATGGATAAGGCTTCTGCTGGAATGGGCGCAGTATTACGATATCTTTCCATGTCAGATGAAATGGTTACCGCTGGACAGCTTGCTGCAAAACTTCAAATTAGTACAGCACGAGTGGCCGCTTTGCTAAAAAAGATGGAAGGCAAAGGACTTATCATTAGAGAAACTGGCCCGAAGGATGCGCGTACAACAGTGGTACGATTATCCGACTATGGATGGGAGACGGTTGAAGAGCTGCGGACTGAAATCTATGGTCAAATCAATCGACTTATAGATACCATTGGAATGGAGCGATTGATTGAATTTACGAGCATTGCAAAAGAGATTACAGAGGTGATTGAAAAACCACCTAAAACGATTTTAAATACGTTGCTTTCAGGAGACTAATAAAAAATATATAACCAAGGATATTATCAAAGGAGACCGAATATATGCTTAAATTATTAAAGAACTTTACAAAGAAGGAGTGGGCGCTGGCCATTCTGTCTGTGGCATTCATCGTGGTGCAAGTATGGTTAAATTTGACAATGCCGGATTATATGCGCGATATTACGATGTATGTACAGACTCCCGGCAGTACCATGAAAGAAATTTTGTCGTCTGGCGGGATGATGTTGCTCTGTGCAGCCGGTGCATTAGCAGCATCTGTTGTTACGGCTGTTTGCGCATCAAAAATTGCTACAAATTTCAGTGCAACGCTGCGCAGTAAATTGTTTCGGAAAGTACAAGCTTTTTCCATGGAAGAGATTGGTCATTTTTCAACATCTAGCTTGATTACTCGATCCACCAATGATGTAACGCAAGTGCAGATGTTAATTGTGCTTGGGCTTCAGATGTTGATTATGGCACCAATTATGGCCGTATGGGCTATTTGTAAAATTGCCGATAAAAAATGGGAATGGACACTTTCAACAGGCGTTGCAGTAGTCGTTTTGTTGGTCATTGTTGGTATCTGCTTATGCCTGGCAACACCGAAGTTCCGTAAGTTACAGCAATTAACGGACGATTTGAACCGTGTTACCAGAGAAAATTTGACTGGTCTGCGTGTTGTACGTGCCTACAATGCAGAAGCATATCAAGAGCATAAGTTTGATGATGCCAATGATATGTTAACGAAAACCCAGCTTTTTGCGCAGCGCACGTTGGCCTTTCTAATGCCAAGTATTCAAATGATCATGAGTGGTTTGACGCTTGCGGTTTATTGGATTGGTGCCTATCTTATTGAGAATGCGAATATGGTTGGCAAAGTGGCAACTTTTTCAGATATGATGGTGTTTTCTCAATATGCGATCCAAGTGGTGATGTCTTTCATGATGTTGGTGATGATATTTATGATATTGCCTCGTGCGCAAGTTGCAGCAAAACGTATTAATGAAGTTCTTGAAACAGTTCCGGCCATTAAAGACGGTTCCTTATTAGAGGGCGAAAAAGGAAAAGTTGGTGAGGTCGAATTTAAGAACGTAAGCTTTTCTTATCCAGATGCAGAAGACAGCGTCTTGGAAAATATCTCTTTCACTGCAAAAAAAGGAGAAACGATTGCCCTTATTGGTGCTACCGGATGCGGCAAGAGTACAGTTATCAATCTCATACCACGTTTCTATGATGCTACAGAAGGTGAAGTTCTTGTTGATGGCATTGATGTGCGGCAATACAGTCAAAAAGCTTTGCGCAATAAGATTGGATATGTATCGCAGAAAGCTATTTTGTTCGCTGGAACCGTGCGTTCAAATATTGCATATGGTGACAATGGTCAAGGACCAATGACGGATGACATTGTAAAACAAGCAGTTGAAACGGCACAAGCAGCAGAATTTGTTGAACAAATTGAGCAAGGGTATGATGGTCGAGTAGCACAAGGTGGCGACAATTTTTCCGGTGGTCAAAAACAACGTTTGTCGATTGCCCGAGCTGTCGCAAGAAGACCAGAAATTTTTATTTTTGATGATTCGTTTTCTGCGCTTGACTATAAGACCGACCGTACATTACGTGAAGCATTAGATCGAGAATGTGGAGATGCAACACGATTCATTGTTGCACAGCGCATTGGAACCATTCGTGATGCGGATAAGATCATTGTATTGGAAGATGGTCGCATTGTTGGAATGGGACGTCATGAAGAACTCATAAAGACATGTGAGGTTTACCAACAGATCGCGCTTTCACAGCTTTCGAAGGAGGAATTGGCATAATGACAAAGACATATAATGCACAATCGGCGTCACATGGACATGGTCATTATCGCGGTCATAATAAGCCAAAGGACTTAATTGGCACTTGGAAAAAATTGCTGGGATATTGTCGAAAATATTTGGCTGTATTTATGATTGCATTGATCTGTGCAGCAGCAGGAACTGTTTTAACTTTGATTGGACCAGATAAATTGTCAGATATGACCGATGCCATCACCGAGGGATTATCGCCGAATACAGCGATGTTAACAGAAATTACTGATACAGTCTCTGAAAATGTTGCAAAAAACATGCAAACAATGAATGCAGAGATAGCTGCCAATTTGAATAGTGATGCGCCTAAAGCAATTACAGTCAATGGTTCGGAAATATCGTTGGCTGATCAGCAGAAAACATTACAGTTACTTGCGGCCATGAATCAGTCGGATTCAGATGGCATGCAACAAGTTGTTAATGAGCTGCCTGCTTCCGTGGCACAAGCACTTTATACAGATGTGACAATTGATGGAACGACCATTAGTGGTGCCGATCAGCGTTCAGCATTGGCGGTCATGAGTGATATTGATCCTAATAATAGCAGCGACGCATTAGAAGCAATGGATGAACTTCCAGAATCCATTTATCACCTTATCAAGCCTGGTATTGATATGAACAAGGTTCGCTCAATAGGTTTGACACTTGTTGTTTTCTATGCATTGAGTTACATATTTTCAGCTGCTCAAGGTTGGATCACCGCAGGTGTTACACAGCGTGAATCAAAATCCTTGCGTGGAGATATTTCTCGTAAGATCAATAAATTGCCGATGTCATTCTATAAT
>OLVX01002238.1_pt1 | contig 14546 bp, 19 predicted proteins | sample 1673271 | NCBI WGS metagenome assembly OLVX01 (sample SAMEA3178939, study PRJEB25190) | human gut metagenome | biome: human gut; feature: human-associated habitat; material: faeces | place: Austria | collected 2013
CTTCGAGGCAGCTTTTGGAGCACAAGCCCTTTGTGGTTGTTGACAGAGAAAAAAATATAGGTATAATAAAAGCAAAATAATAAGATTCATTCTTGCATTTGGAGAGTTGGCGGTATGCCAAAATACGCAGAGGAGATATTGGCCGCCGTAACGGAGCTGCAGCAGCATCCCAAGGCGGAGCAGGTGTTCCTGGAGATGAAAAGGGAGCATCCCAGCATCGCTCTGGGTACGGTATATCTGCCCCCATGCCGGGAGCAGGAAAAGACAATCTTATGGAGGAGAAGTATCATGAACACTAACGTATCTCTTCTGCTCAACGAGCAGATCAATAAGGAGTTCTACTCCGCCTATCTGTATCTGGACTTTGCCAACTACTACGCCGCCGTCGGACTGGACGGCTTTGAGAACTGGTACCGGGTACAGGCGCAGGAGGAACGGGATCACGCCATGCTGTTTTATCAGTATTTGCAGAATAACGGCGAGGGCGTCACCTTTGAGGCTATCGCAAAGCCGGAGTGGGAACGAGGCGACCACATGGCCCCGCTGAAAAAAGCACTGGAACACGAGATGCTGATCACCGCCAGCATCAATGCCATCTACGCCGCCGCATACGAGGTCAGGGACTTCCGCACCATGCAGATGCTGGACTGGTTCATCAAGGAACAGGGCGAGGAGGAGAAGAACGCCGCTGACCTCATTACCAAGATGGATCTGTTCGGCGGTGACAGCAAGGGGCTGTATATGCTAAACAGCGAGCTGAAGGCACGGGTCTACACCGCGCCCTCGCTGGTGCTGTAAGCCCCGCGTGTCTGCGGGCTTTCGCATCAGGCAAAAGGCAGACTGCATACAGGTGGCCTGCCTTTTCTTCTGGTAGGCGGTTAGAGGCGACTAACTGCATATAAAACAGAAAGGACTTCAGAACTTGAACAAGGAAAAGGAGATCGAAACCGTTACCCTCATGGTGCGCCGGTATTGTTGTGGCGTGCATGGGACAAGGGGCGAGGCGCTTTGTCCGGCGTGCAATGCACTGCTGGAATACGCCAGAGAGCGGCGGGACAGATGCCTGCACGGGAAAATTTAGCGGCACTTTGAATCCTTTCCGATAGGCACAATGCGGAAAAAAATAAAGAAGAGATAAGGGCAATGAGGTGACGCTTGTATGCGTCACCTCATAACGATTGATTTGGTTGATTTTTAGAGGGTTAGGTTTATCCAAATTAGTATAACACTTTTATTTTCTGTATTTTGAGGGAGTAAATCCATAATACCTTTTGAATATTTCAATCAATCTACTGGGGTTGGAGTATCCAACAATTCTTGAAATTTCCGCAATGGTGAGGTCGGTCTGAATAAGCATATGCTCGGCTACAGAGATCCTTTTCCTCTGAATGTATTCAGTAATGGACATATTATAAACTGACTTAAATAGCTTTTTCATTTTGCTTTCACTCATACATGCAATGGTGGAAAGCGTCTGCAACGTAATATTAAAACTGTAATGTTCGTCCATGTAATGCGTTAGTTCAGCTAATGCCTGCAAATCTGTTTTGTTAATGGGCTGGCCATTCTCTTCATTTAGTCTGTTTTCTTTCAAATATGAAGCAAGATAAGAGATGATTTCATATATTTTTGCTTCTACTGTAATTCTGGACGCTTTCATGGAAAGCAGATACTCATATAGGCTTTGCATAGCATGATTAACATTTGGTAAATAGAATTTCCCTTTTTCTTTGAAAAAATCAGAAAAGTTCACTTCAAGATCACCGGAAATTTCCTGGAGATACTGATCAATAAATTCCTGGTCAACCTGCACGGTAATACATCTTAATGGAATCTGAGGATGATAAATAGCTTTATACTTTTCAGATGGTTCATAGCAGCGCAATGTATTCGGAGAAATATTTTGATACGGATAGAATTCATCTCCTGCGCCACTAATATAGAGAGCAAGTACATAACCAGACCCAATATGTTCTCCGACAATAGTTTCCTGGTTAAATCTTATATCTGTCGCTGTAATGATGAAATCGTGGTGAACCTCACTCGTCCATTGAAATCCGGTTCCATATTTTGGGTTGATCTTATAATATGTTCCGTGCTCTATTGGATTCTTTATCGATTCAACAAAGAAATCATCTCGTTTAACTTCTATCATTGGCTCCTCCCAAAGATACCTCGTTTAGATTTATTAATACCTTGTTTAGACTTTATATCTGTTTTTCCCTTTACAGTTAGCTACAACTAATTATAATGAAAGAGTTGATGTATGTCAAAACGTTTTTAATCAAAAAGAGGTGTATATTTGAAGTCAATGCGCAGTTTATATAAAAAACTATTTCATTATGTCCCAGATAAAAGAATTTTGGCATATTTCTCCATGGCACTATCTGCCGCTGCCGTCTGCTCATATATGGGAGCATATTGGTTTCTGTGGCAGTCCATTGTGTCTATTCTGGTTATTCCCGTATATGAGAAGGCTATGTATGACGCAATTATTGTAGTCATACTTATGATTTTACGAGGCATTCTCAACATTGCATCGGCAACGTGTTCCCACTACTTAGGCTTCCGGCTTGAAACGAACTTAAGGAAAAATGGGCTTCATAAATTATTGGATGCCTCTTCTTCCTTTTTTGACCATAACAGCTCTGGAGAGATTCGAAAAATTATTGATGATAACGCAGCAGAAACACACAAAACAGTGGCCCATTTGATTCCGGACAACGTCACTGCTGTTATGACGCCGGTGTTAATGTTTGTGCTGATGTTTGCAATAGACTATCGCCTTGGTATTCTCCTGATCCTTACAACTGTGATTGGTGTTCTTCAGTACCGTAAAATGTCCGGTGGTACTGAATTTCTGTCTGGCTATTCAGCGGCGCTTCAAAAAATGAGTGCGGCAACAGTAGAATATGTCAGAGGAATGCAGATCATAAAAATCTTCGGTGTAACTGTACAGTATTACAAAACTCTGATTAACTCGATCAAAGAGTACAAACAGTACGTCTATCAGTATAGCCTCAGCTGTAAGAATCCCTACGTCGGATTCCAGGTTCTGTTCAACGTGTTTTATGCTTTTGCTGTACCAGCCGCAGTTGTATTCATCAGCTATGGAGAACCTGCTATGCTAACCCTGGCAAAGATTGTTTTCTTTGCTGTGTTCTCCGGAGCTGTATTTACTTCTTTCACATCGATCATGTTTACGGGGCAGGATAACTTTGGCGCACAAAATACGCTGAATCAGCTTGATGAGCTGACTACTTCTATGGATCAGGCAAAGCTTCCACATGGAAACGAAGAGACCTTCCAAGATTTCAATATTGAATTTCGTCATGTTGACTTTAAGTATGATGACAACTTCGTGCTGAAGGATTTCAGCCTGACGCTTCATCAGAATAAAACTTATGCGCTCATCGGGTCTTCCGGGGGAGGAAAATCTACCATTGCAAAGCTGATTTCAGGTTTTTATCCTGTCGATGGCGGCGAAATTCTGATTGGTGGAAAGAACATTCAGAGTTATTCTGAAAAAGCTCTCATTCAGAACATCGCATTTGTTTTCCAGCGCAGTCAATTACTAAAGACCTCAATTTACGAAAATGTCCGAATCGGAAATCCTCAGGCAACACGGCAGCAGATTATGGATGCACTTGACGCAGCGAACTGCACATCCATCCTTGACAAATTCCCCCAGCGGGAGATGACCGTCATAGGGGCAAAGGGCGTATACCTTTCCGGTGGTGAGGTGCAAAGGATCGCCATTGCAAGGGCTATTCTAAAGAATGCGAATATCGTCATTATGGATGAGGCTTCTGCAGCTGCAGATCCGGAAAATGAATACGAGTTGCAGCAGGCTTTCCAAAAACTGATGAGGGGCAAAACAGTTATCATGATTGCACACAGGCTGTCCTCTATTCAGAATGTAGACCAGATCCTGTTTGTCCAGAATGGAAAAGTTGTGGAACAGGGAACCCACAATGAACTGATGGCCTGCAATGGACGTTATAAGGATTTTCAGGATGTATACTGCAAGGCGAATCAGTGGAGGTTGGCATGATGAAGACATAAGATTCTGCGGCAGATTGTAGGCACCGACCTCTACTGTCTGGACCATCTCTGCGGTGATCTCGTCACCTTCCTTGATGTCCTTCGTCACACGGACGATCTCCGTTTTCTCACTGGCACTGCGGCTGAACAGCGGCGTAACACCGAAGCAGATGATCAGCGCCAGCAGGATACACAGCACACCGATGACGGTGCGATTGCGAAAAATCTTCAAATCGTTTTCCTCCTTATAAGAAATATGCGGGAATAAACGCCACTGCGAAATATGGCACCAGCGGCTGCTTCTTCGCCGCGCTCTGCCGCAGTGCCGGGAATGCACGCATAACAAGGGATGCCAGCAGGAGCGCGGCGGCCATAAAAAAGAATCCCGTGAGTACCCGTCCAACGCCTAACAAAAAGCCTACCGCCGCAGCCAACCGCCAATCCCCGCCGCCCATCAGGCCCAAGCCTGCGCAGAGGTAGAACGGGAGCATTGCCAGCAGTGCCCCCAAAAGGGAGGCAGGGCTGATGGTGATCAGCCCTGCCAAAGCAATGACGATGCAGACGATGTTGCTGACGGTCCGGGTCCTCAGGTCATCCACTGCGGCATAAATGAGACCACCGCAGAAGAGGATCGCCTGCGCCCAGTGCATCAGCCATTGTAGCTGAACATTTCCGTGATCTTCTGGGTCACCGTGGGCATGACCGTGTCGTTCAGGATAGCATAGAGGCCAGCCAGTACCAGCGCACCCAGCACAACGGCGATCAGCACCTTGACGGCAGTGTCGATGTAGCCCTCACCGGCATTGCTACAGACGGCACGGCGGTTGAAGGCAAGCACGGCAGACATGGAATTGACCGCGGCGGTCTTGACGCAAGTGACAGCGGACTTGGCGGTATGGGTGATCTTCTTGATGAACTTCTTCATGAAATATTCCTCCTGTAAATTCAAAAGTTTTTTGTTGGTGAGTTTGGTCATTTGCGTGTTGCAGGAGGCCCACGGCCCCGCGCAGACAGCAAAAATGCCGGGCGGTCATCTCCCGTCCGGCTCACAAGGTCATATTGATGCATGGGTCCTGCTTCTGCTCGAACCGGATCGGCTGGAAGCCTACTCGGTCACAGTAGTAAAATTCGCTGCCGGAATCGTCGTACAGCTCCACCACATCCGACAGCGCCATTCGGTAGCCCTGATAGCCGGGAGGCGGAGCATCCCGGCAGATGGTATAGATCCGCTCCAGATCGCTGGTACCGAGATCGCCATCGAACACGAGCGTGTAATTTTCGGCATCCGGCTCTCCGAACTTCCGTACCTGATCCTCGTACCCGATGAATCGCATTGCCACGTCTACATCCTTTTTGAGCTGCCAGATGCGGCAGCCCTTTCGAGACTGCGCCAGTTCTTCGCCGGTCACCTCGCCGGATACGAGACGGTCAAAGATCCCGTCCTCCCAACGGGGCGTCAGATTCATGCGGCTCAGATATTGGTTGAGCTCGTCCGTGCGGAACATTTCATCCACCACGGCGGTATCCGCCTTCACATAGCCCACAGGATTGCCGTAAAAGATGAGGCGATTTCGGTTATCCACGGTGAATCGCACCAAGTTCCGTCACCTCCTTTCGCACCGTGGCGCTTACATCTGCTGTTCCATGCCCTGAGCGGGTGCGTCCTCGCTCTGCTCCATGCGTTCCTGCAGCCTCTGCTCGTAAGCATCGTTGACCGCATCCACCAGCGCAGTCCTTGCCTCCGCGGTGACGGCATGGAAGGTGTCGTTATACACCGTCTCGCCGTTTTTCTTGTAGGACTCCTGGGGCATGGAGATGAAGCGCCCCTTGTCCGTCTCAATGACACGGAGCCCGTGGACGGCAAATGCACCGGCGATGGTAACGCTGGCATAGGCTTTGGTTTTGTAGTCGCCGTCCACCATACGGTCGATCCTCGCCTCGACCTGGGGCGCAGGGGCTTCCTGCTGCTTTTTCCTCTGCGTTGCTGCCATAGATTTTTTCTCCTTCCTGTTACATAGATTGATTGTTCATACCGGGGGATTCGGCGGCTTCTTCCTGCTGAAACTGCGACAAACTCTCTTTGGCCCAATCGGGCAGGAATTTCTCATCCAGCACGCCGACAAACTCATCCCGGTTCCACCTGGTCATTTCACCGTCACTCAGACAAGTGCAGCGCACCGAGCGCCCAATAGCGTGGGGACTGCATCCGAAGCCGTCGTGGGCATACCACAGCTGGTTTTCTTGGCTCCAGCAGGACTCTTTCAGCGTATCAGGGCTGAGTACCAGCACCTTACCGATGTAATCCTGCTCGGCACGGTCACCGACGCAATGCTCGGGGCCAAACAGCCCCAGCTTTTGATACGCTTCCCGATAGAGGTCTACGAAGCCATCCAGTATGGCGGGATGACTTCGGACGGTGATCTCGGCATTGTGCCGCTCGTCCTGGGGAATATAGCGTCGTGCCGCCCACTGCTTGTTTGCTCTGCTGAAACGCCCGTCCCAGGAAAGTTCCTGCATGGTGGTGGCCAGCACCCATTCCGTGCGCTTGTAGCCATATTCCGCAAGCACAGGTTCCAGGCAGTCCTTCTTCAGATGCATCCCATCGAAGTTCTGACGGATCGTCTCCTCGATGGCATTCCGGCAGGCAACATTGGCGTGGTAACTCTCGCGCCACATGGGAAGCTGATTTCTTTTCTTGGCCTCCTGTGCCGAGTAGGGATAGAGATACTCGTGATCCTTACTCATCATCCGTATCCTCGGTAATGACCACGGCACCGTCGATGACCTGGATGTGCAGATCCTTGCCCAGAAGTCCTGCATCCCCAAACGCCTCGAGGGGAACCGGAATCGTGATCGTATCCTCATACTCGTCATCGACGCTCTCATCAACGAGCGGAGTTTTATCCTCCGCATCCGAATTGCACAGTGCGTCCAAGGTCATACTGCGGGCGAGACGCACCATGCCCTGCAGTACATCTCTCGTTTCGACCAGTGTCATATCCTTCTTGAGAAGAATGATTGCGTTGTCCATCGTGTGAAGCTCCAGCGTGTCAGTCTCATCGAGTTTGCTCAGGATCAGGGCGGCGTGCTGAACAACAACCCTGCCGTCATTGGTGTAATTGATAAACTTCATATGGTATCCTCCTTTAATTTGTTGTTTTGATCGGTCTTTCCGGCTCATGGATCAGTTCATACCGGGCCTCGCTGCCGCAGTTCAGCAGGCTCTCCAAACTGAGCTGCCAGCAGGCTTTGCGAGGATCATAGTTGGTGATGATAACTTCCTCATATTCGCTGCCCGCCGTCTGGGACATACTGTTGGGGCGTACAACGCGGAAAATGTAGAACTCCTGATACAGTTCGCAAATGTACGGGCAGTAGTTGTAGGACACCATGACATACCCATGACAGTTCAGGAGTGTGTCATGGAGCCGCTGGTGATTTTCCTTTGGGAAGGCTACCTCATAGCATTCGGCCTCAAAGTACGGCGGGTCACAGTAGATCCATGCGTCACCACGGTCATACTGGCGGATGACATCCTCAAAGTCTTTGTTCTCCACAATGACATTCGCCAGCCGGCGAGAGCACTCCCAAATCAGGTGGAAGAAGCGGCGGATATCGCAGGGCTTACCACCGAATGATTTAGAGCTGCCGCTGAAGCTGTACCGAACCAGTTTGAAGAAATCTGCGGCACGGCGGACATCTCCGCGGGGAGCACGCTCCAGCAGGAGCGTGCGGATAGCTTCGGCCTCGGGCGGCTTGAGCAGGATCTCAGTCAGTTCCATTTCTTCCTGCAGATAGTCATCCGTGATCTCGCCCTTGGAGAGAAACTTGTACAGGACATTGAAATCATCCCGCGTGTTCAGAGGCAGAAAGCCCAATTCCGCCAGCAGCGCTAAGGGGCGGTTTTTCACGCAGCAGAAGAGATTCGTGAGATTGCTGTTGAAATCGTTGTAGACCTCCATACAACCCTGCTGGATGGGACGGCTCATGGTCACCGTGCCGCTGCCGCCGAAGACATCGATGAACCGGCTGTAGTGATCCGGCGCCATCTTGTTGATGATCCACAGCAGCTTGCTCTTGCCGCCCACCCATGGGATAAAGCTGTTCAAGGGGCGTCACCCCCATCCAGCGGGAGAGAAAGCTGACCGGTATCTACATAGTCCGGCAAAGCACTGGACAGGCCGCGCTCCGCAAATGCGATCTTCTTGATTCGGCTGCGGAGTTGCCGGATGGTGCGCTCCAGCTCCTCGGCAGTGGCGGCGTAATAGTAGCCGCCCTCAAAGCTGCAAATGGGAATGCCGTCACCGCGCAGGGCGTTGATCTCCCGGCGCAGCTCAGAACCACGCATTTGGAAGCTGCACTCCAACTCCCGGCTGGTGACGGCATTTGCTTCACCCTTGTGGTGAAGCGCAAGATATTCCGCAAGGGCTTCGTTGGTTGCCACAGTTCCTCCTTTCCGGAGCCGTTATCCCGGAATAGGAGACAAAAAGAGCGCAAAAAAGAAGGGGTCGCTTTTCCCCGTCCGGGAATACGGCCCCTTGCTGTGATATTTTTTATCCATTCCGTTCATTCAGAACGGACGGCGTTCTATATGCTCCTGTGAAATATACCGCATCTCCCATATACTTTAAGAACGGATACCGTTCTAAAGGAGACTACTGTATGGACCAGATAGCGTTGGGAAAACGAATCAAAGCAGCCCGTGAAAAAGCCTGCATGACACAGGAAGAGCTCGCCGCCGCTGTAGATTACAGCGTTGATCACATGAGTGTAGTAGAGCGAGGCGTGAAGGCTCCAAAACTGGAGAAGTTGGTCGCCATCGCCAATGCACTCAATATTGGAACAGATGAACTCCTTCAAGATGACTTGAACACGGCAACAATGCTTCATGCCACGGAAATCTCCGAACGACTTAAGATGCTTTCTCCAGAAGGACAGCGTAAGGTAATGAACGTACTGGATGCCCTGATTGCAGAGTTGAAATGATAAGCGGCACAGAGGTTTGCACTTTTTGCAAGCCTCTATTTTTTTCGACAGAGTTCGACGTTTTCTCTCAAAGCTCCTATGCTATTATAGTTCTAAAAGAACGGTTTCCGTTCAAAAAACAGCAAGGAGTGATTCTATGAAGAGAAAGAACATCTGCGCCGAAGCAGCACTGCGAGAAGTGGCTCGCAAAAACCATACTACCGTGGAAGAAGTGCGGAAAGAGATTCGGCTGGCGATGATAGCGGCGATGTGTAATCCAGACCCTGCCATACAGAAAAGATGGAACGCGATTCCTCATGCTGGCGACACACTCACGCCGGAGGATTTCATTACATATGTTGCAAGTCAGTGTCGTTAAAAACGGCATTACGCATTTCCATAGTGGCTCGATTAGGTCCTTTGCTTATTCCATCGTCATTGCTTGTTCTTGAGTTTCCTGCACCGGTGTCTGCATCGGCTGATAGTCCTCCCGATGCAGCAGGCCGTAGGAGGTAAGTGCAGCATTGTCATCCTTGATGATCTCGTTCCCGTAGGTAAAGAGATTTACATGAGGCAGGAGCAGTTCCGCTGAGTGGACATCCATTGTGAAGTTCAGTTCATCAATGGCCGCCTCTTGCGGTGAACTTATCTCCGGCGTGAGGATGTAATCCCCGATATGCTCGGCAAGGCCCGCAGCAGTAGCCAGATCCGTTACCTCGAAATGCTCCAGCAAGGCTTTCAGCTTCGGGATCTGTTTTTCGCGGGAAGGCATAGCCTCCACCACCTCCGCAAAATCGTTGAAGGCATCCAGCTCCATTGGCAGGTCAGCAAACTCTGCCGCCTGTGGGATGATCCCGTCATAGTCGAGAACCATAGCACCCTCCCAGCCGTCCGCTCCGAGCTGCTTCTGCACTTCCCTCAATGCTTCAGCAGACGCAGGCAATTCCAGCGTGACGGTGCGGTCATCTTCGAGGTCGGGATGAAGGCCAAGAGTGAGCCGGAAGAGATATTCCGGCTTTTCGGGAAGTTCCTTGGCGCAGGGTGGTGCGGTGACCAGTTCACTGTGCTTCACCACATAGCCGCTCCGTGTGAATGTGCCGTTTTCGCCGGTACGCAGGGCTTTGCCGATTTTGCCAAAGTCCAGCATCTCGAACACCTCGTTGGATACGCCGTCCAGTTCGGGGACAAAGTCGTTTTCCGCGTAGAAGCGGCCAAGCTGGGCGTCATCCGCGGCATCCACCACATGATAACAGTCGGTTTTTGCGCTGACAGCCAGATCTCTCATATCCTGCATTGTGATGATACCGCCGTTGGTGTTTACTTTTTTCTGCACCTCCATGGAGAACAGTCCCTCAAAGGCGATCCCCTGTACCTCATCCAACGTCGCAAGCCTTGCGGCAAGGTCGTTGAGCTCGTTGAGACTGATATCCAGCTCCTCTAAATGCGGGGCAAGATATTCGAAAGCATAGTAATCGTCGATCTCCATGTACAACTGCTCACCCTCGTTCAGCCGCACCTTGTCCAGCGCGTCCCACAGTTCCCACGGTGAGGCAGGCAAGTCCAGCTTGGCATACGCCTCGTTGTTGGGTACGCCTTCTTTCGCAAGATATACCTCGAATATCCTCTTACCCAAGGGTCATCCCTCCCATTTTCATCCCGCCCCGCTCATAGGTTTTCGGGTCAGCGCCGGGAACGCCCCAGCCGTGCATACTGCCACACTCCATTGCCAACCGCTGCTCCTGCGTCACGCCGAGGCGTTCGTTGTTGTAATCTGCCAATTCACGGTTCTGCGCGGGATCGTTCGTGTTCCAATCGCTGGGATAGTAGCCGCTCTCGCCGCGCTTGATGCAGATGAGCTCGCCGGTGCCGGGGAGCGTGGAGAAGCACAGCTCCGGCAGTCCATCCACCAGCTTGGGGGAGAAAAGCTCCTGCTCCGTCTGGATGCTCCACTCGTCCGAGTTCCAAAAGTGGACATACAATTCACCGCCGTCATCCACGGAAATCTCTCGTTGCTCAAAGCCCTCGCCCCAGCCGTCCGATGCCTGGCCAGTGAGGTATTCCTTTAAGGTTTCCAGCTCTGTGTCCGACAACTCCCCGGCGACGAGGCATTCCGCCACGCCCCAGAGCTGCCGGTCACGCTTCTCCACGGTGAAGACGGCAGAGCGTACCTTGCGGTCAACGCTGTCGGCTTCATCATACCAATGCATGAGACCGCGCTCCGCCTCCTCCGGTATCCGATTCTTCACCAGCGCCGCCGTGATCTGATCCTGGTAACCGCGCAGCTCACGGCCCTCCAGCAATGTGCTGCTGTCATCGAGATCGCCGTACTCGTTCCGCTCATAGAGATCGGCGGTCAGGGGCATATAGAGCTTGAGCGTGGTCAGCTTGGGCGGCAGCACGGTGAAGCTGTCCTCGCCGGGAATGAGTGCCAGCGACCTGCCGTTATCCCATTTCATGTGGAGCTGCCCCGCATCGTCTATGAAGTCCACCTCGCCCTCGGTGCCGGGAAGAACGGGCGCGTAGGGATCGTCCATCGAATTGAGCCGGATGCGGGTGCCGGGGGGATATTGCTCCTTGATAAAATTCACCATTTTTCTGTCCATCATCGTTTCCTCCCATTGTCATGCCCTGTCTGGGCGTTTTTTGATATTCCTCCAACTGGCGGGGATTCTTCTCGCCATAAAGGTCAAAAACGATATCGTCCACAGCCTTGCGGACGGTGGGATCGTCGGTCAGCACCTCGTAACGGAATCCTGTGGTGGGGTGATACGGAAGTTCTTCCCGCACACACTTGAGAAAGGCTTCGGCATCGGTAAACTCCTGCGCGTCGCCATTGGCATAGGTGACGTGGCCCACCAGCGGCTTGTCCTGCGCCATGTTCTGCCGCTGGACATCCAGATCATAGGCTGTCAGATACCCGTTATAGTCACCAGGGGACGGATTACAGCGCAGGCAGTAGCGGTAATGCTCGGTTTCCACGATGTAGCCGTAGTTTTGTGTCCAGCCGCCGCTGATTTTGCCACCGCGGGCATAACAGAAACGCTCCATGGCAAAGCGGTTTTTCAGCACACTCTCCCGCAGCGTGTCCACGACCTCCTGCAGCTCCAGCTTGAATGCGGGGCTATTCAGCTCCTCCGGGCCACGGGGCCACCAGGTATGCCAGAACTCGTTGCCGCTGCGTCCGAAGTCCATCCGGACATGGCCGATGGTACCCAGCCGCTTATCTTCTTCTGGGTGCGGGGTATAAAATAAGCCCGCCTCCTCCGGGCGGGCAGGTCGGATATGAAATTGCGTTGCATCTTTCAAGGTTAAGATCTCCTTTCGGTGTAGAATTTGGCTTTACACATTCCTGAGGGATATGCTATGATGAGGTAAAGAAATCGGGATTTGGCAGAGGTGTTGTTATGAAAAAGTTGATAACATTAGTTTTGGCATTGGTTGGTGTTTTAGCATTGGTTAGTTGTTCAAGTAATTCGACACCAGCTAATATGCAAGATGTTTTGAAGGGCAAACAGCTGTTCTATTATGCTACTAATGATGGCTCTGATTTTGCTTCTGTTAATATAGCCGATATTCCATCTTTATTTAATCCGGATGATGCCTATATGGCTATTCAAAACTATGCGATGATTGATTTGGATGATGACGGTAGTGAAGAAGCGGTCGTTTTTGTTTGTGGTGTAACTGGCGATACCGGAGGATATTTAGTTCTTCATAGTAGTGATGACCATGTGTATGGCTATCGGACAGACTATCGTACATTTGAAAACCTCAAAACGGATGGCACCTTTATCTATTCCGATGATTTGGGTTCAAAGGAGGGCGTTGCTACTATCGGCTTCACTCAAGACGGCCTTGTTATAACTGATGTCTTATCTGCCACAGGGCAGGCATACACGATGGATAATTTCATGATAAGCGGCAAAAAAGCCACACAAGAAGAATACAATGCCGAAAAGGAAAATCAAGACCTAAAAAACAATGTGGAATGGCATGAGTATCCTATATCCTAAAAGCCGTATCCTGATTGAATTGCAACGTGAAATTCCAGTTTGTCTGCTTAGCAAGCGGCTCGTTCCAAATGGATCGAGCCGCTTTTGCTTACATCATCCTCTGCCCCTGTGTCTGCTCCGGGAAGGGCGGGTCCAAGCGGCGCAGCAGGCCGAACTCTGTTTTTGTCACGCAGTCGTTTTCCATGCAGTCCTGACCGTATTTCTCAAAATCCATGTAGCCGTCCAGCTCATAGATGGCTTCATCATCCAGCCCCAGCGTTTCCTGCAATCGCTGCTGACCGTAACCGTAGGCACCCTCCGTGATGCGCTGGTAGTTATCCAAATCTTGCAGGAGTTCACAGGCTCCACGCAGGGTTTCTGGCTTCTCGGCCTCCAGCACAGCGGCGTAGGTCAGAAGCGCACCGTCCTGCTGCCAGATGCCCTCCAAGGCTTCCGCAAAATCGTTGTAATCCTCCACGGCGGGGCAATCCGTGTCGCAGATCAGCTCCCCGATGTAAGGCACCTTGAAGCGAATATCACAGAGCATGGCGTCCGCGAAAACATCAATATCGAGGTAAGCCTTCACAGCATCGAGGTATTCCTCGTCAGCGGGGAGGACGAGGGTGTAGTCCGGCTTTCCATCGACGCGCAGCGTCATGCGGAGCATTTCATCCCTGCTCTCATCCCGCCAAGGCTCTGCCGGCGAAAGATAGCTGCGGTCGATCCCCATATCCGGCGTCAGCAAACTGCGGGCGTTGGGGACAAAGGCACTGTACCGGGCGTAGTTGTACCCCTGTGGGTCAACAAGGAAACCGTCCGTTCCATCCGCGTCGAGGATGAGCAGGCAGTGTCTGGTGTCACCATCGTGCCGGATGGCATTTTTGTTCTCCGCGATGAAATCATAGTCAGCCAGCAGTGCGCGGCTGAACTGCTGGAACCGCTGGCTTGGCAGCTCGATGACCTTATCCACGGCACAGGGGTCTGCCTCGCACCCGGTCTGCTTACACTTCAGTTCTGCTTGAATGATCATCGTGAAAGCCCTCCCATCTCCATGTGGCTGCTCTGACCACCGTTCATCACTTCCTCCATGCTGGTATAGCCCTTATAGGCAACATAGCCCCGGTCGGTGAACATCCCGTCCTCCTCGTTCATGCGCTCCGTGCCGTACTTTTCATAGTCATAAAAAGCATCGAGGTTTTCGTCATACTCAAAGCGGCCGGACTGCTGGATCATGTACTTGCCGTACTCGGCGGGAGAGTGCGCGTCGGGAGCGAAGTCAAATAAGTCGAGGCTTTCCGCAAGATTTTTAATCTGCGCCGCGGACTTTGGCTCTGCCAACATGACCACGGCGCCCAGCTTTTCCATATCCGCTTTTGACAACCCATCCGTTGCCTCTGCCAGTTCGTTGAGGTCGGAGAGGGTTTCGTACTCCATATCCAACAGGACATCCACCTCGTTGGGGAGCTGGCTGTCCTCCAGCCGCAGGCGGACATCGGCGGAGTCTGTGATGCCCCCGCGAAGGAGGGCGCGGTCGATCTCCTCCTG
>OLVX01002242.1_pt1 | contig 14529 bp, 8 predicted proteins | sample 1673271 | NCBI WGS metagenome assembly OLVX01 (sample SAMEA3178939, study PRJEB25190) | human gut metagenome | biome: human gut; feature: human-associated habitat; material: faeces | place: Austria | collected 2013
TGCAATCAAAAAGGCGGAGTTGGAAAGACAACCACCACGGTAAACCTCGGCGTCGGTCTTGCAATGCAGGGAAAGACAGTGTTGCTCATAGACGCAGACCCACAGGGCGACTTAACCACCTGTCTCGGTTGGAAGGATACGGATAACTTGGGTATCACGCTTGCAACGAAACTCACAGATGTCATAAACGAAACGATGAATGACCCTACGGTCGGTATTCTGCACCACGATGAAGGTGTTGACCTTGTTCCGGCAAACCTTGAGCTTTCAGCAATGGAGTTTAACCTTGTCAACGCAATGAGCAGAGAGACGGCATTGAGAAACTATCTCAGCGAAGTGAAGGACAAATACGACTATATCTTAATAGATTGTATGCCTTCCCTCGGAATGGTAACAATCAATGCTCTATCTGCGGCAGACAGCGTAATAATTCCTGTTCAGGCTCAGTATTTGCCGGCAAAAGGAATGACGCAGCTTGTTCAGACCATTTCACGAGTAAAGAAGCGTATCAATCCGGGCTTAAAGATTGACGGTATGCTTCTCACTTTGGTGGATAGCCGTACCAACCTCGCCAAAAGCACGGTAGAAGCTCTGAGAGAGAACTTCGGTAGTCAAATCAAGATGTATCGAACATATATCCCGATTGCCGTAAAAGCCGCAGAGACTTCTTCCAAAGGCAAGAGCATTTTTGCCTACGAACCGGGCAGCACGGTGTCAAAAGCGTACACCGAATTTACAAAGGAGGTGTTAGCCGATGGCAGGAAGAAAGAGCGACTTCACTCTCACGAAGCTCGATGACTTATTCTCGACGCAGGAACAGAGAGATGAAGAAAAACTTTCAAAAATCCGAGATATTCCCTTGACTGAGATTGACGATTTCCCCGACCACCCTTTTAAGGTGCGTGATGACGAGGATATGGCACAGCTCATTGAGAGTATTAAGGAACGAGGGGTAATCACTCCGGCGACGGTAAGGCAGAAAGAGGACGGCAGATACGAACTCATATCGGGACACAGACGAAAGCGAGCCTGTGAGCTTGCCGGGTTTGATACTCTCCGTTGTGAGGTCGTTGAACTGAACCGAGACGAAGCCACGATTTTAATGGTTGAGAGCAACTACCAAAGGTCGCAGATACTTCCCTCGGAAAAAGCCTATGCCTACAAAATGCGTTTGGAAGCATTGAGCAGACAAGGCAAAAGAACAGACCTAACTTCCGACCCAGTGGGTTGGAAGTCAAGCGGAAAAGAAACAGCACAACTAATTGGAGAGCAGTCGGGTGACAGTCAAACCCAAGTTCGCAGATATATTCGCCTTACAAACCTTGTTCCCGAACTTTTGGAATATGTTGATGAGGGGCGAATTAAAATGCGACCGGCGGTTGAATTGTCTTTTCTCGATGAGGACAGTCAGCGTGATGTGGTTGATGAAATCGACCTGAACGACGCAACCCCGTCCCACGACCAAACAATCCGTATGCGAAAGTTCTTTGAGGAGGGCAAGCTCACAACCGAAGCAATCCAAGCGATTATGTCGGAGGAAAAGCCAAACCAAAGGGAGAAAATTGTTTTGAGGGGCGACAGAGTTCGACAGCTTATCCCGAAGAACATTCCCATAAGCCAAACGGAGGATTTTGTGTGCAAGGCATTGGAGCATTACAACAAGTTTCTGCGAAGCAGAGCCGACCGTGACAGCCGATAGCCTTCCCCCTTTCTCACACTCTAACCCCTATATATACCGGCTATTAACCTGCTGAAAAAATATACTCTATCTCCCTTGAGTATATCTATCTCTAATAACATATAGCTGTCTATAAAAGGGTTCGCACATTTGGAGCAAAAGCAAAATGTCTGCTACGATAAAAAGTTCAGCCAATCGCACCTTTGATGTTTTGACCGGTTTTGATTACGATTAAAGCAGAAAGGAGCGATGGATATGAAAAACAGGCTGATACCTTGTGTTCTTGCCTGCCTGATGATTTTCCTCGTAGGTTGTAATGGTAACACAGCCAAAGAAGCTGCACAGGAGATAACGAAAACGGAGACTTCTTTTCCGGCTGGTAATACCGAAACAAATTCTCAGGAAGATACGGCAGAAGAACCGGAAAGCACGGCAGTTCAGGAGGAAACACCGATTACGGCAGAAGAATGCAAATCAACCGCTGAAAGTCAGACGGTTGCAACTGTTCAGACAAAACCGGCGGAAGATAAAACGGCTGAAACTCCTGTAACTGAAAAGCCAAAGGCAGAGCCACCAAAGCAGACAACCACGCAGGCTGAACCCGAAAAACAAACGGAACAGCCAAAAGAACAGACAACTGCCGAACAAAAGCCGGTTGAAAAACCGACTGAAAAGCCGGCAGAACCGAAACCGACAGAGCCGCCCAAGCAGACATTTGATGTCAGCCCTTATGTAAGTTACGCAAAAGAGTATGCGGTGAGCATAGGGCTTTCTCTTGACAGCACGGCGACAGAATGTTGGGACAATCCCATATCCGCAAATCCTAACCGAAGCGGTATTAACTCTGATATTGAAAGCAGGCTTAACCGATACAAGAACAGCGAGGGTTTTACCGCTGTGTGGATATGGACAGAAAAGCTATCCGATACGGAGTACAACATCTATATCGGTTACTGCTGAAACAAAATGAATTTTAAGCGGACGCACTGAGTAACATCGGTGCGTTTTTGCATTTCAAGGAGGAAAACGCAATGGTTAAAACAAAATTCAAGAAAGCCGTCTCGCTTGTGTTGGCGGCGGTTATGAGCCTTACTGCTTTTATGGGCATTGGGGCAACGACAGCCTTTGCAGCCGTAGGAGAAAAAGCCGATGTGTACCTCGTCGATTATCCCCGAAGCGGAGATACCAATAACAACGGCGAATGGGGACACGGCAATCTCAACTATATGAACGGTTGGAAAGGCTTGTCCACGAAATATACGGGACTTCGTGCAATGGGTTCGTATTCGGGCAATATCGCCTACTGTATTGAACCGGGTACAGGACAGCGGACTGGCGATACTCTCACCGAAAAAGGCGAGAATTTCTTCAATAACATCAGCCCGAACGGTACGATTTCCGGCGATGATATTCGCTTGCTTATCGGTCGTATCTTGCAGTACGGCTATCGTGGAGGTATTTCGACAAGCTGGAAGTCGCAGAATGAAAGCGACGCCAACTGTATCGCACACGCTTATGCCACTCAGATTTTGATTTGGGAAACGATTGTCGGAGAAAGAGACGCAAGCTTTAATCACGTTTCTACCGGTGGGTACAATGCCGTGCTTGAATGTGTAAGCTCAGCACACCCTCTTCGCAGTAAAATCCTGTCTTACTACAACAGTATGGTAACAAGCGTTCAGAACCATACGAAAGTTCCGAGCTTCTGCACAAGGTCAAGCGGTTCTGCCAAGGTAAACGAGCTTGAATGGAACGGAAGCAAGTATGTTGCAACTCTCACCGATACAAACGGTGTGCTTGGCAACTACAACTTCTCGGCAAACATAGACGGCGTTTCGTTCTCTGTCAGCGGAAACAAATTGACTGTTTCAATGGAAAAAGCTCCGAGCAAGGAATTTACTATCACAGCCGCAAAAAAGAACGGTGTCCGCAGAGGTGTGGTCGTATGGTCTGATGGTATCCACCAGAATGGCAACGGCATTCAGGATGTTGTCACTTACGCTCAGGAGGTCAGCGACCCTGTCAGCGGCTTTGTCAAAATGAAGGTCAGCTACGGCTCTTGTCAGATTGTAAAGACCAGTGAGGACGGAAAGGTTGACGGCATTCAGTTTACCATCAGCGGTAACGGAGTCAATCAGACTGTAACTACCGCAAACGGCGGTAAATTCCAGCTTGATAACCTTATGCCCGGTGTTTACACGGTAACAGAACAGTCTATCGACAAATATGTTCCGCAGGAGGTTCACAGAGTAACTGTTGTTGCCGGTCAGGTGTCAAAGGTCAATTTCAATAATGTTCTCAAAAGAGGTAATCTTCGGGTCATCAAATCTTCTGAGGATAACTTGGTTGAGGGCGTTACCTTCCATCTTTACGGCACATCTCTTTCCGGTATTGCTGTCGATGAGTATGCCGTGACAGATAAGAACGGTGTTGCTTCTTTTGATGATGTGCTTATCAGCGGCACTACCCCATACACCATTGAGGAAGTGGATACCGCAATCCGTTATGTTGTGCCTGCAAATCAGACCGCACCGATTAACTGGAAAGAAGTAACCACAAGAAACTTCACGAACATTCTCAAAAAGTTCAGCGTAACCGTAACAAAGAGCGACCGAGAGGAAGGCACACCGCAGGGCGACGCTACCCTTGCCGGAGCAGTTTACGGTATCTATAAAGGCGAAACCCTTGTGGACAAGTATGTGACGGATAAGAACGGTCAGTTTACCACAAAGGAATATATCTGTGATGATGACTGGACAATCCGTGAAATCACTCCGTCCGAGGGCTATCTGCTTGATACCGCAATCCATAAGGTCGGTGCTGAACCGCAGCTTTATACGGTGGAACACAATCAGACAGCAAATGATGTTACCGAACAGGTTATGAAAGGCAATATCGCCATTATCAAGCACACCGATGACGGCGAAACAAAGATTGAAACACCGGAAAACGGTGCAACCTTTGAAATCTATCTGAAATCTTCCGGCAGCTTTGATTCAGCAGAAGAAGATGAAAGAGATGTGATTGTTTGTGATGAAAACGGCTTCGGTCAGACAAAGGATATGCCTTACGGCGTATATACCGTTCATCAGACCTCCGGTTGGGAGGGGCGTGAGTTAATGGACGACTTCGATGTGTTCATTTCTCAGAACGGACAGACCTACCGCTATCTCATCAACAACGCAAACTTTGAAAGCTATATCAAGGTGGTTAAGGTGGACGCAGAAAGCGGTAAAAACATTCCTTATGCCGGTGCTGGGTTCAAAATCTTTGACCCGGACGGCAATCAGGTAACAATGACCTTCACTTATCCTACTCCGACAACGATAGATATTTTCTACACCGATGCAAACGGACAGCTTGTTACACCGGAGAAACTGGAATACGGCAAGGGATATTCTCTTGTTGAGGTTCAGGCTCCTTACGGATATGTGCTTGACAGCACACCGGTGTACTTTGATGTGGCAGAGGAACATTCTTCCGATGAGGGTGGTATTACCGTGATTAAGGTAGATAAGCCTAATATGGCACAGAAAGGTACTGTCAGCATTGAAAAGACCGGCGAGGTATTCTCAGGGGTAAATATCTCCGGAGAGGAAAATGCCGATGTGATTTATCAGCCTGTCTATGAAGTGAAAGGTCTTGCAGGTGCGATTTATGAGATTACCGCAGCAGAAGATATTATCACTCCCGACGGTACAGTACGTTTCACAAAGGGCGAGGTCGTAGATACTGTTACCACAGACGAAAACGGACTTGCCAAGAGCAAGGAACTTTACCTCGGCAGATATACGGTGGTCGAAATCACCGCACCGGAGGGTATGGTTATCAACAAGGAAGCACACGAGGTCGAGCTGACTTACGCAGGTCAGGAAGTCGCCGTGACGGAAACCGCAACCAGCTTCGTAAACGAGAGACAAAAGGTTACGGTAAGTCTTGAAAAGGCTATCGAAAAGAACGACATCTTCAATATCGGCAACGGCGATGAAGTGAAGAATATCAGCTTCGGACTTTTTGCCGGTGAGGAACTTGTTTCTGCAAGCGGTACTTCTATCCCGGCTGACGGTCTGATTGAGATTATCTCTCTTTCCGAAAACGGCAAGGCTGTTATCAAAACCGACCTTCCTTTCGGAAGCTACTATGTAAAGGAGCTTGCAACCGATGAGCATTATATCCTTTCCGACAGCAAGTATCCGTTTACCTTCAGCTATGCGGGACAAGATACCGAAACTGTTGAGATTGCAGTCAATGAGGGCAAGCCGATTGAAAATAAGCTCATTTACGGTTCTGTTTCCGGTAAGAAGATTACCGAAAACGGCGAAGCACTGGGAGGTGCTGTAATCGGTCTGTTTAAGGCTGATGAAACCGTATTTACAAAAGAAAATGCTTTGATGACTGCTACCTCTGAAAATGACGGTAGCTTTTCTTTTGACAAAGTACCGTATGGAAACTGGCTTGTAAAAGAAATCGAGCAGCCGGAGGGCTTCGTGCTTGATGAAACTTCTTATGAAGTTAAAATCTCCGAGGTCGGTCAGGTCATTGAGGTTGAAATCGTCAATGAGTATGTTTACGGCAATATCAAGTTGACTAAGGTCGATGAAGATTACCCGGAAAACAAGCTGACGGGTGCGACCTTTGAGGTTTACAAAGATGTGAACGGCGACGGTAAACTGGACGACGGCGACGAGCTTATCGGTACACTCAACGAAACTTCTACGGGTATTTACGAGATGAAGGAACTTCTTTACGGAAAATACCTTGTAAGAGAAACCAAAGCACCGGAAGGCTTCGAGCTTGATAAGGGCGTGTACTCTGTTTTCATTGAAAAGGATGAAACCACCTACGAGGTAGAAAACAAAGCCGGCGTCGGCTTTATTAACACGGCAATGAAAGGAAACCTGAAAATCGTTAAGACTTCCTCTGACGATAAAGTTGAAGGTTTCACTTTCAGAGTTACGGGAGTAAACGGTTATGACCGCAGCTTCACGACCGATAAGAACGGTGAAATCATTATCGAGGGACTTCGTATCGGCGATTACACCGTTTCCGAGGTTCAGGATACTGTTTCTGCTTCCTATGTGCTTCCTGCGGATAAGATTGCAACCGTAAAGGTCGGCTCTACTACCGTTGTGGAAATGCACAATGAGCTGAGAGACACACCAAAGACCGGAGATAACAGCAATGTCGGCTTGTGGACTGCACTTGCGGGACTTTCTGCCCTCGGTATTGTCGGCACAGCCGTTGTTGCGTACAGAAAAAAGAAGAAGGAGGACAATGAGTAATGGACGCTAAAACAATCGTAGCAGTTGTATTGGTCGCCTTTATTATCGGCGGCTTTATCTTCTTGCAGATTAAGAACAGAAAGAAATAAGGAACGCTTATGTGGGCGGAGTGAATACTTCGCCCACAGTTCTTTTACGGAGGTGCATTATGAACAAGCAAAAGACGGTTGACAGCAAGGTGCTTGCAATACTCAGAGAATGCCCCGAAACGAGGTATGACGATATGCAGCTTATCCTTTGCTATTACAACCGATACAGCTATATGAGAGTCGGAGATTTACCGCTTGAGGATATAGTCAACAACTATAAAGGGTACGGCTTGCCGTGCTTTGAGACTATCCGCAGAGCAAGACAGAGAGTGCAATCCCTATTTCCTGAACTGTCCAGACAGTGCAGTGGCTGCGACTGCGGAAACATCAGAATTGTGATTGAAGTAAGCTGAGGTGTGGATATGAACGAGGAAAAAAGAAAAATCGGTGAATACACCGTTCTCTGCTCGGTCAATGTGGGCGAAAAGGAGGTTATCTTGGCTTCCAATGAGCAAAGTACGAACGGCGATAAATATATGTGCGGCTTTGCAGAGCGAAACGACCTGTTTGAACTGTGTTCGGAATGTATGGTAAGCGATGACTATATCGAAATCGTACACCTTTTCGGTAGCCGTGTGGCGAATGAAGCGGAGCTTTTCAAGGAACAGGTCGAAAAGCTGGATATTCCAATCACACTCATAACGGAAGCCGATTGTATCCCCGACCACTATTCCAAAGACATCAACGGCAAAATCATAGCTATTGACCCCAAGGTATTAAAGCCCGAATTTCAGAGAGCCGACAGACAGCTCTACTATGTTACGGGAGGTTTCGGTGCGTCGGCAAACAGCCGTGGAAGTGCTGTGTTCTGCACAAATCTTCACACCGGAAAATCAACCCGATATGAAAGAATGGATGTTATGGGCGAAGTAAAGCCTGAGCGTCTGCCTGAATGGGCAAAGGAAAAGGCACAAGAGCTTTTACACAAGAAGCGAAACAAAGACAAACAACGATAAGGAGGACAAAGCAATGAAGGAAAAATTCACTTTTCAGCAGAAAACAAAGCTTCTGACGAAACTGTTTGACGCAGGCTGCAATACCGAAAAGAAATTGCAGCAGCTTGATATGGAGAGCATTTTGAAAATTCCCGGTATCACTATTCCGGATATGAGCCTGATTATCGAGCTTCAGAAGCAGACCAAAGCCAATAAGCTGTTCTCTTATTTGGGAGGTGGCACTGATGAGCAGTCCGGAACAGAATGACCGCCATATCATTTGGAGCGACATTAGCCTTGACCTTGATGATTGGCGAGAGTCTTTGGAGGAACTGTATCCCGGATATTCCGATGATGAGCTTTACGACATTATGGTAAAATCCAATGCCGAAAATCTTTATGATGAACGAGTAAATCTCAACATTCAGCTTTCACAGCCGATTATCGTTATCGGCGACCTCGGCAGATGGAACGGCAGAGTGTCGGGCTACAAGATGATTGATTCCGGCAACATCAAGGATTGCCTTTATTCCGATACCGATTACACCGAATGGTATGTGGATAAGTACGGAGATCTTCGAGCCGACGCCGTTCATCACGACGGTACAAACCATTATCTATACCGTGTATTCAAAGACGGTGTTACCGATACGCAGATTGAAAATCTGCAAGATAAAATCTATAACGGAAAAGCCACAAGAGCCGACATCACACGAGTTACCAAAAGGCTCGGCGATGAAATTGCCGAAGTTTATGGTTTTCCTATTCCAAAGCAAAGACAACCAAACGAACAAGCGAGGTGATGAAAATGGATTACAGAGTATTGACCGAAGCAGAGCGTAAATACACCTTCAGCCAAAGTCAGCAGCTCTCTATGCAGACCGGTCTTATCGGATATTTGAGAGCCGACTTCGGTTCTAACGGGAACGAGTTTTGGACGACTTGGAACGATTTCAGAAAGGACTTAAAGACAGACGATTTCAAAAAGGAATTTGACTTGGTGATAAACTCCTACCGTTTCGGGGATGGCGAGTTTTTAAGCGGCAGAAGCACTATGTCAAAATTCTGCTATGAACACCCCGAAAGCAGCTACGAAGATGACCGCAATCATTACGGCGTCCGTGTTGATACCGAGCGATATTCCTACCTTATGCGTTTAAATCCCAACCGTGGAGAGTACAATCTGTACTGCTATTGCTATCAGAAAGAGTGGCTGAACAACCACTTGAAAAATGCCGAGCGTGGTATCCGATTTATTGACCCGCACTATCAGGAACAGTTTCGCATTGCGGACGGAGAAAAAATCTCAATCAAGCTCGGCGACGGCAAAACAATGGAGAGAACTTGCAGATATATTGATGACTACCATTTGGAGGTCGGCACAAATCTCTACCACATCTGCGAATTTGCCGAGCTTTGCGAGAGAAACGGTCATACCGTAGAACCAGCCGCAAAAGAAAACACGAAATACGCAATGGACAAAGAAAAAACACGATAAGGAGGTGCAGACGAGGTGGCAAGGAAATTTGACCTAATTTCGGAGCTATACGAAAGAACCTGTTTTGCAGTTACAGACAATCCGGTAAACTGGCAATCGTTTCTGAAAACAGCAGGCAGGAATTTCAGGCTCCGATTTGATGAACAGCTTCTCATTTATGCCCAAAGACCAGACGCAACAGCCGTGCTTGAAATCGAACGATGGAACGGCACTTTCGGTCGCTGGGTAAATCGAGGAGCAAAAGGTATTGCCGTATTTGAGGACGCAGACAGAAGCCGTCAAAGGCTGATTCATTACTTTGATATATCGGACACCCACGAAAGCAGATATTCCCGCCCTGTTCCGATTTGGGAGATGAGACCCGAATTTGAAGCAGAGGTTATTGAAACGCTTGAAAACACTTTCGGTGCGGTAAACGATACAACGAGTATTGAAAATGTCGTCAAAGAGAGCATTGCCAATGCCGTCGAGGACAACATCGCAGACTATATCTCCGACTTTATGAGTTTGGGTGCAGGAAGCGATATTGAGTATTTGTCTGCCGACGAAGCAAATGCCTTGTATTTGGAGCTTGTCAGAAACAGCGTGTCATATATGGTTATGGCACGATTGGGACTGAACGCAGACAAGGTCTATTCTCCCGATGACTTTGCCGGTATTTCAAGTTTCAATTCACAGGAAGTTCTCAATGCGGTGGGTATTGCTACAAGCGACATTGCAGAAATGGCGTTGCTCCCTGTCAGCAGAACAATCAGCACGCTCAGCAAGGAAAATCGCATAATTGATGAACAGGAGCAATCCGAATACAATAAAGACATCAAAGACGAAAGGAGTCAAAGCGATGAGCGAAATCACATACACGATGGTGGGAGATTACAATCTTCCGAACCTGAAACTGCCGGAGCAGACGGAAGTGACTCTCGGCAGATGGTCGCAGATGAGGAGAACTTATCTGAAGGAACATCACAAAATCCTGTACTACAATCTTCTGACGAAAGGGATTCTGAACAGTCACTTGGCGGAGGTTCAGCAGAGAGCCAGCGAACTGGAGGAAACTCTCGTGAAGCAGATGGCACAGAAAGCCGGGCTGACGGAGCAGATGAAAGCGGAAGATATGATGAAGTGGGTTCGCCTGATGAACAACATCAGGAACTCGGCACAGGAAATCGTGAAGAATCAGGTAATATTCGCTTAGAGTATTACGACAGAAACCACGAGGACAAGAGCCTGCCGTTTTTCGGTGGCGATGATACTATCCGAGAGATACTCGGTACTACCCCGCATTTGTCCGCTTCAAAGGAAGAAATCAAAGATTTCTATGAGAGAAATACGGACAATGCGACCCGTACCGAATATATCAAGGGTATCTTCAACAACGATTACACCCGGCTTACTTTAAGCGACGGCAGGCTTGTGGGCTACAAAACATTTCAGAATGTCCTCCACTTGTGGGAGGGCGAATACGAAAACAGAACCGCTCAGAGCTTCTACGACTGGGGCGTTATCGCTCAGCATTTTGAAGCAATGAGACTTTTGAGAGAATTGACCGATACAATGAAACCGCTTCCGTCGATGGACGGTCAGTTGACTCTCATAATGGGCAATCAGGCAGAGGTACAAAAAACCTCTGCCTTTACTTTTTCTCAGGAAATCATAGACGCTGTACTGACCCGTGGAAGCGGAGTTTCCGAGGGTAAAATGCGTATCTATGAGCAGTTTGAAAAGAGCCTTTCCGCAAAAGAGAACGCCGACTTCTTGAAAAACGAATACGGTTGGGGCGGCTCTTACCCTGTCATCATCGGTGCAGGCATTGACGAACAGCACGACGGAAAAGGTATCACAATTTCAAAAGGTATCGGAAGTGACAAGCCGCACATTACGCTTTCTTGGTCTCAGGTGGAAAAGCGTATCGGAGACCTTATCCGTATGGACAGATACTTAAATCCGAAGGAAAAAGAAAAGTACCCTGAATGGCTTGAAAAGCAGGAAGAACGGCGAGCCGAGCTTGCAGAGCAAAGAAAAAACCGTGAGATACTCTCTACCGCACCGCCTGAGCCTGAAAACAAAGAGGACGAGCCGGAAGCACAGTATGAATATCATCTCGGCGACAGCGTGTATATCGGGGCTTCTCAGTATGAGATTTTATCCTTTGACGAAAACCGTGTAATGCTCTATGACTTTGATATGCCCCTTTTCAACAAGGAGCTTTCAAGGGAAGAATTTGACCGAAAAGTGCGTGAAAATTCAATGAACGACCACTTGAAGGTCAGTGTATTACCGGCAGAAGAAAAAGCCGTTACAGGCGAAAATGAAGCTCAAAACGATACCGAAACCGTACAGAATTTCAGTCCGAAAACCGGTTATGACGACGCCTTCTTTATCGATCGGGACAATGAAAGTGTAATTTGGATGTACTATAACCCTGACAGCAATGCCGGAGGTCAGTATGTTACAAATACGCTTTCATTTGACGAGATACAGCAAGCTGCAAGGGAGTATGACTCGGCTGAGGATTTCTTTGATTACCTCGGCAGCATTTCAAATCAGGAGCTTGCCGATGTAGGTACGGAATGGTTTGAGGACGCAGACCGAGAATTTCACAGGACACCGGATTTGACCGACTGTACCTCCACCACAATGGAAGCACTCATTGAAAACGCTGAAAGAACTGATATGGTGGCAACGAACATCGGAAATGTACCGATTGAGGATTACAGAGAAATCGTTGCTACTCAAAACGGTTTTGACAGTTATGAGGAAATGTATAACGAGGGTGTTCGTATCGGCAACGGTTACGACAAAGAGCCTGAACCGATTGTACCCGCTTGGGAGCAAAAGAAAAAGTCAAAGGTAAAGAGCTTTGACCTCCACCCGGATATTCCGATGTCGGAGCGACACAACTTTGACCTTGCCAATAATCAGGTTGAAGAAGTGAACAAAAAAGAGCGTTTTCACAGAAACTATGCAGCGATTAAGGTCTTGAAGGATTGTCAAAACGAAAACCATTTTGCAACACCTGACGAGCAGAAAATCTTGTCGAGATATGTCGGTTGGGGCGGTATTCCCGAAGCCTTTGACGAACGAGCCGGAGCTTGGCATACAGAGTATGCAATGCTGAAAAATATCCTGACGCCGGAGGAATATGCGTCGGCAAGAGAAAGCACCTTGACCGCCTTTTACACTCCGCCCGAAGTATCTACCGCCATTTACAAGGTGTTGGAACAGATGGGATTTCAGGAGGGCAACCTGCTTGAGCCGTCCTGCGGTATCGGTAACTTCATCGGTATGCTGCCTAAGTCAATGGAAAACGCAAAGGTTTACGGTGTTGAGCTTGATACCATTTCAGCCGGTATCGCTCAGCAGCTTTATCAGAAATCTTCCATTGCGGCACAGGGCTTTGAGGAAGTAAATGTCCCCGACAGCTTCTTTGACGGTGTTATCGGCAACGTGCCTTTCGGAGATTTCAAAGTCTCCGATAAACGATATGACAAGTACAACTTCTTAATCCACGATTATTTCTTTGCAAAATCGCTTGATAAATTACGCCCCGGCGGTGTGATGGCTCTTGTGACAAGCAAAGGAACTATGGACAAGGAAAACTCCAATGTCCGAAAATATATCGCACAGAGGGCGGAGCTTCTCGGAGCAATCAGACTTCCGAATGACACCTTCAAAGGCAATGCCGGAACAGAGGTTGTATCCGATATTCTGTTTTTGCAAAAGCGAGACAGGCTTATAGATATTGAACCGGATTGGGTTCATCTTGACACCGACGAAAACGGTATAAGGATGAACTCATATTTTGTTCAGCACCCGGAAATGATACTCGGCGAAATGAAAATGGTAAGCGGTCGTTTCGGACCGGAAGCAACCTGTGAACCGTTTGAAAATGCCGACCTTTCGGAGCTTTTGAACGAAGCAGTCTCAAACATTCACGGAGAAATCTCCGAATACGAGGTTGCCGACGAGCTGGAGGAAGAAGATAATTCTATCCCGGCAGACCCTACGGTAAGGAACTTCTCTTACACAATTTTGGACGATAAAATCTATTTCCGTGAGAACTCCCGTATGTCCCCGGTGGAGGTATCGGCAACCGCCGAGAACCGTATCAAGGGTATGATTGGGATAAGAGATTGCGTTCGCAACCTGATTGAACTGCAAACCGAGGATTACCCCGACAGCGAAATCAAACAGGCACAGGAAAAGCTGAACACTCTGTATGACAGCTTTACAAAGAAGTACGGACTGATTAACAGCCGTGCCAATACTTCCGCCTTTTCCGATGACAGCTCCTATGCTCTGCTCTCTGCTCTTGAGGTCTTGGACGAAGATGGCGAACTGGAACGCAAGGCGGATATGTTCTTCAAGAGAACGATTAAACCGCACAAGCCTGTAAGGGAGGTTGACACCGCAGACGAAGCTCTCGCTGTCTCTATGGGCGAAAAAGCAGCCATTGATATGGAATATATGATGGAGTTGTCCGGCAAAAGTGAGGAAGAATTATTTTCTGACTTAAAGGGTGTTATCTTCTTAAATCCCCTTTATGAGTACGGCAATTCTTATGAGCCGAAGTATATGATGGCAGACGAATATCTGTCGGGCAATGTTCGTGAGAAGCTGGCAACAGCCAAAAGGTCTGCGACTCTGTATCCCGAAGATTACACCGTCAATGTGCAGGCACTTGAAAAGGTGCAGCCAAAGGATTTGACGGCAAGCGAGATTTCCGTAAGGCTCGGTGCGACTTGGATACCGCCCGAAATATTCCAACAGTTTATGTTTGAGTTTCTCGATACGCCACGCTATGCACAGTGGAATATCAAGGTTCACTACTCTCAGTTTACCGGAGAATGGAACATTGAGGGAAAGAGCTATGACCGTTCCAATGTTAAAGCGTACAGCACATACGGCACTTCCCGTATCAACGCATATAAGATAATCGAGGAAACGCTGAACCTGAAAGATGTCCGTATCTTTGACTATATCGAAGATGACGAAGGCAAAAAGAAAGCCGTTCTCAATAAAAAGGAAACGGCAATCGCACAGGCAA
>OLVX01002252.1_pt1 | contig 14471 bp, 8 predicted proteins | sample 1673271 | NCBI WGS metagenome assembly OLVX01 (sample SAMEA3178939, study PRJEB25190) | human gut metagenome | biome: human gut; feature: human-associated habitat; material: faeces | place: Austria | collected 2013
GAGACTGGTTGGCACTGGTAAAAGGAGTATTCTTCAAGTTTTGTGTAAATACAAAATAGTGCAGAAAAATTTATTTAAGTGGACGGAATTAAATTCCGTCCGCTTTTACGTTATCAGAAAAATCAGCAATTGTCAATAGCTGATTCTATCAGCGAAGAATATCTCCAACTGAGAATGAATCTTGCCCCAATCACGACGGCGACCTGTCCATTTTTTCGTTATGTCCAACATTGCAAGGTACAGCGTTTTAAACAAGCTATCAGCCACAGGGGAATTCTGCATAAGTGCTTTTTTCGTTCCTTTCGTGCAATTTCTTCCGATGTTCTTTTTCTTCGTGGCATAATCAAAAACCTCCATTTGGTGTATTTCTATTCTACACCATAATGAAGGCTTTCATAATACTTGAAATTGACTCTTGTTATCCCGAATAAATCCGGCTATCTTAAGACAGTCCGACTTTCTCTTTATTTAATTCTTTGCATACTGAATTCTTTGATTATCAATCATTTCAAATAATTTTTCAATCCGACTTTTTTCTTTCCACCTCCGAGTCATTGCTGAATCATGGCAATTTATACAGTATATCACATCGTAAAAATTATTTGAAACAAGTTTTTGTTTATGATAACCGTCAATGCACTTTTTATGAGCATTTAACGGTTCACCACGTCTTGATCTGTAATTTTCATGATGAAGTTCTTTTACTTCATCACCTTTCAAATATACAATCCATCTTCCAAACGGTGTTTTTATAAACACTGCGTCATTCGTAACGCTGTACTTTAAATTAAACATATCACATATTCTATTCATATTTTCAATAGTAAGCGGTAAATCTCTAATATCTTTTATATTATACTTTCTCTTTATTTTAATATTTGTTTTCCAATGAAACCTATTCCAATCATTTTCACAACCGCATACCTTACATACTTTATTTCCTTGAAAAATCACGTCCTTACTCGATTTGATCAATTCACTGTCGGCATATCGACAATTTCCGTTATGTACCTTATGAGTTCTTGGATTTAAGTAACACGTTTCTTGTTCTGTTAATTTTCGATATTCACCATAACACTTACAAAACAATAAGTATAAGTAGTTTACATCGTGTTTTGAATAATGCAAATAATTCTTTTGATATTTAATTCCCGCTTGTTTTAACGACTTTTCAAAACCAATAACTTTTTTGCCGTCACAGGCAATTTGCATAAGAAGTTGTTGCAGTATAATCACTCTGTGTCTTGGCATTGATATTCCGTATTTATCCATTCTTCTCTTTAATAATTCATAAGTTTCGTTTGTCCACACAACAATATACTTATAGTTTTGAAAAGATATGTTCATATTTTTTAATACTGTTTCCTCACTTTTTGACTTCATAATAGCGTCAAGCGGGTAATGAGATACAGTAAAAGTGTTCGGATTAAAACATTCCCTGTTACTTAATCTAATTGATTTAGAAAATGTTCTTTTTATATTCAAATTTGCGTCTGCTGCAACTATTCCTATTTGTACAGGTTCTCTTTCCTCTATATCTGTTGTTTTGGGTGCTTGATTCCACTCAATATCCAAAAACAGATATTCAAATTTTACATTCGCCATAATCATCAACTCTTATCAAAATCGTAATTATCGTTTCCATTACTCCTCATAATGATTATATCCGCCCAAGAAACTTTTTTCGCTGTGGCGTTTTTTATGACCATTATTGTCGTATGTATTAACACCTCCAAACAGACCGGGACTGCTGTATCCGGTTTTATGTCCATTGTTGTCATAGTGATTCATACCGCCAAAAAATCCGGGACTGCTATGCCCTACCTTATGTCCGTTTGCATCATAATTATTCATTCCTCCAAAGAATCCCGGTCGGCTTTCTCCTATCTTTTTTCCACTTGCGTCATAATGGTTTATTGTACCGAAAAATCCCGGTCTGCTGTATCCATCTTTTTTCATAATTAATCACTCCTTTTATCATTCACATGGTTTCTGTGTTTTCTGTGATTAGATTATAATATATACATAGTCCAATAATACGGACTTTTCTCTCTTCACAATCAATAAGTTATTGTACAGTCTTGAAAAAGCAGTAATTTTAAGATATAATTTAGACTGAATAGATTTGCAAAAAGGAGCGTAGAATTATGAATAAATGCAAAACGTACATAGCAATAGACTTAAAATCATTCTACGCGTCCGTTGAATGCAGAGAAAGAAGCCGTGACCCGCTAACCACAAATCTTGTTGTAGCCGATCCGAGTCGGACAGAGAAAACAATCTGTCTTGCCGTATCTCCGTCACTAAAAAAATACGGATTGTCGGGACGAGCAAGATTATTTGAAGTCATACAAAAAGTTAATGCCGCAAATAATATACGAAAGCTTAAAGCACCGAACCACGTTTTTAGCGGTTCTTCTGATGACAGTACTGAACTTCAGAAAAATCCGTCACTCAAGATAGATTACATAATTGCTCCACCGCGTATGGCACGCTATATGGAATACAGTACAAAGATTTATAATATCTATCTTAAATACATCGCACCCGAAGATATTCACATTTATTCGATTGATGAGGTATTTATAGATGTAACCCATTATCTTTCGACATACAATATGACTGCACGCACACTTGCAATGACAATGATACAAGATATTTTAGATACAACAGGAATAACCGCAACAGCCGGAATCGGAACAAATATGTATCTTTGCAAAATAGCAATGGACATAGTCGCAAAACACATTGAACCGGATAAAAACAGTGTACGAATTGCCGAACTTGACGAAATGTCATACCGAAGACTGTTATGGAATCACAAACCTCTTACCGATTTTTGGCGTGTCGGTCGTGGTTATTCAAAGAAATTAGAAAAAATCGGACTGTACACTATGGGTGACATAGCCAGATGTTCTATCGGTAAATCGACTGATTACTATAATGAAGAACTGTTATACAAGCTTTTCGGTATAAACGCCGAACTGCTTATCGACCATGCCTGGGGTTACGAACCTTGCACAATGGAAGATGTCAAAGCATACAAACCCGAAACAAACAGCATATCCTCAGGACAAGTATTACATTGTCCATATGAATTTGACAAAGCAAGATTAGTTGTAAAAGAAATGATTGACCTTATGGCACTTGACTTGGTGGATAAAGGACTTGTAACAAGCCAAATCGTGCTTACAATCGGCTATGATATTGAAAATATGACAGATAAAAACAGAAGTCAGAGTTATAAAGGTACAGTTACAACGAACTATTACGGTAAAAAAGTTCCGAAGCCTGCTCACGGAACAACAAATCTTCCAAAGCGAACATCGTCTACTACACTTATCACAAATGCAGTTATGGAATTGTACGATAAAATTGTAAACAAGAAATTGCTTATCAGAAGAATTAATATTGTGGCTAACAAGCTTGTAGATGAACACAGTGTAAAAAACGTAAACAAATATGAACAGCTTGACCTTTTTACCGACTACGAGGATTTAAAGAAGCAACGAGAAAAAGAAAATGCCGAATCAGAGCGAGAAAAACGTATGCAGAATACAATACTTGATATAAAAAAGAAATTCGGCAAAAATGCCATTCTTAAAGGAATGAATCTTCAAGAAGGTGCAACTGCCAAAGACCGCAACAATCAAATAGGCGGTCACAAGGCATAATTTTTAAGGAGAATTACCATATGGAAAACGTTAGTCATAAATATGATGACATAATCAATCTGCCCCACCATGTTTCAAAAAAGCACCCACAAATGTCGCTTCATGACCGTGCGGCACAATTTTCACCGTTTGCAGCTCTTACGGGACACAAAGCGGCAATTAATGAAACCGCCCGTTTGACTGATGAAAAGTAGATATTAAGCGAAGATGTCATTGCCAAACTCAATGAACAGTTAAATTTAATTAAAGAGAATATCGGTACAAATCCAATCGTGACAATAACATACTTTGTTCCCGATGATAGAAAATCAGGCGGTGCATACATATCCAATACCGGTGTTGTAAAGAAAATAGACGAATACAATCGCACGGTTATTATGACTGATAAAACCGTTATTCCAATCGAGCAAATTAGCGAAATGCAAAGCGATATTTTCAGCGAAATATATTAATGATTTTGCAATTTATGCGATGGTCTATAAATCAGCAGTACAATAAAAATTAACAATGCCGTTGTTGACAAGCTGACAGGATATGCCACCATAATAGCAGTGAAATTTCTGTGCATCGGAAATACAGTATATATCCATAAAACAGTCCAAGAATATGTCCACCTTTTGGCTCAAAAACAAGAGTAGACAAAATCATAAAGATTTTGTCTACTCTTTAATATTATCTCCAAACTTCTTCTGCGATTTCTTTTACAAGCTGCAATTTTGCCCACTGTTCTTCTTCTGTAAGTTTATTACCTATTTCGCATGACGCAAAACCGCATTGCGGACTTAGGCACAATCTGTCAAGAGAAATATATTTTTGTGCCTCTTTTATTCTTGCTATTACGTCAGCTTTATTTTCAAGTTTCGGTGACTTTGTTGTTATAAGTCCCAACACGACTTTCTTATCGCCGTTGACGTGTGCCAAAGGCTCAAAGCCTCCCGAACGCTCGTCATCAAATTCAAGATAATATGCATCTACATTTTCCTTTTCAAACAATACCTCTGCAACCGAATCATATGCACCTGCACTTGCGTATGTTGAATGGAAGTTACCTCTGCAAACGTGAGTAGTAATTGTCATATCGCTCGGTTTGTCCTCTATTGCAAGGTTATTTATCTCTACCAAAAGTTCTTGAATATCCTTCAATCCCTTTTTATCCGTACCGAACAATTCTTCTGCTCTCGGATCTACAAGCATTCCCCATGAGCAGTCGTCAAGCTGTAAATTGCGACAGCCTGCATCATACAAATCCGCGATTACCTTTTTATATCCGTTTGCAATATCCTCTGCCAACTTATGAGTGCTGTCATAATACTTTGAAGTGTTTTCCAACGCAAACGGCATTATCATTTGTTCAATAAACTGTGCCGGTGCGGGAATTGTCTGCTTTGCAACAGTATTTTCATCTTCAAATTGCTTTACAAATTTAAAATGCTCCACGAAAGGATGTACTTTTGAAAGTCCTACTTTTCCGCAAAGGTATGTATCATCAATCATTGCGTCTTCGCCGTGAAACGGTAAACCCGTTTTTGTTTTCTCATGTGCAACACCGTCAAATCCCCACATAAAATCCAAGTGCCACGTCGCACGTCTGAATTCTCCGTCCGTAATGACGTGATAGCCTAATTCTTTCTGCTTGTTAATAAGTCTTTCGATTTCCTTATCTTCAACTGCTTTTAATTCGTCAGCCGAAATTTTTCCGTTTTCAAAATCCTCCCTTGCTGCTTTTAAATTTGCAGGTCTTAAAAAGCTGCCTACAAAGTCATATCTGAATGGTATTTGTTTGCTCATTCCTTCTACCTCCTGTGTTTTAATTTACATTAAGTATAACAGAAAATTCGGAAATAGAAAAATATATATTATCATCATTTATCCATAGTTTTAATCTATTAATAAATGATTTTTCAATACATTCAAATATGAAACTCCGTATCGGCTAATAACAGAATTTTTTCGTGTTAAAATTCCGATACGCATACTGCAATCTGAATCTAACGGTTTTGAAATAATGTTTTCACCGTTTAATTCCGTATCTATAATACCCGAACAAACCGTAAAACCGTTAAGACCGATAAGCAGATTAAATAATGTCGCTCTGTCACGCACCATAATATTTTTAGGAAATTCAAGCGAACTCAAAAATTCCTCCGAAAAATAAAATGAATTGTGTTTTCCCTGTTCAAACACCAAATACGGATACTGCATTAAGTCTTGAATTGTTATTTCCTCTTTGTTTGCAAGAGGGTGATTGTTTGATATGAAAACGTGCGGTTTTGCAATATATAATTCTTCAAAATTCAAGTCATTTTTATTAATAAGTTTGCTCAAAACTGCCTCATTATGCTCACTCAAATACAATATTCCTATTTCACTTCGTCCGACTGCCACATCATCTATAATTTCATACGTCTGTGTTTCACGCAAAATAAAGTTGTATGCGTCCGCATCATATTCCCTTATAACGTCCACAAACGCATTAACCGCAAATGAATAGTGCTGACATGAAACAGAAAATCTCGGTTTCTGATTTCTCTCACCTTTAAAATGCTCTGTCATAACGTCCGTCTGCTCCAAAATCTGACGTGCATATGAAAGCAACGTTTCTCCGTCCCTTGTCAGCTCTACGCCCTTATTGGAACGAATGAATGCCGTTATTCCCATTTCTTCTTCAATATTGTGAATTGCAGAGGTAAGGCTCGGCTGTGCTATAAATAACTTTTCAGCCGCCTCCGTTATATTGCCACACTCCGCTACCGTTACTATGTATTTTAATTGTTGCAGTGTCATTGTATATCCCTCATTCTATACTGAATATGTTTATTATATCATATTCACGTAAAAATACAATAAGAGTCTATCATAAAGATAAACTCTTATTTAAACCATTATTTATATAATCTCATAAATACCGACGCGGCTTGTGCTCTTGTTGTACCGGCTTTAGGATTAAATTTTCCGTTTTCGTCACCGGTCATTATTCCTGCACAATATGCCCACTTAACAGAATCAATCGCATAATCCGCAATATCTTTTACATCAGAATATGTAATTTCATCACTGTCTAAATTATATTCCTTAGTTTTTGCATAGCGATATAATATAGCTGCCATTTGTTCACGAGTTATATCACTGTTAGGATCAAATTCCGTTTCTGTTTTACCGCTTATAATATCATTGTTATAAGCCCATAAAACAGCTTTAGCATACCAAGAATCATCAGATACGTCACTGAAATTCAATTCACCGTCTGCTGTCGGTTCATTTTCTATACGATACAATACCGAAACGAACATTGCACGGGTTAATGTAATGTCAGGAGCAAATTCACTGTCGCTTACACCTGTCATAAAACCCTTGTCATACGCATACTTGACAGCTTGATAGAACCACATATTTTCCGTTACATCAGTAAACCACACTGTTTGAGTAGTATCTTTTTCAGGTGCAGTCGTAGGTATAACAGTAGGTGCTGTTGTCGGTTTTGCTGTTGATGTACTGCCACCCGAACCGGAACCACCGCTTTGAGGCTGTTTTGTGGCAGTCGGAGTGACTGTCGAAGTCGGTTTAGGTGTTGAATCTGTATCTTTTGCGTCTAACCACCTATTATAAAGTGAACCGTCACCTGTTTTATCAGATTCACTCCAATCGGCAACTTCTTGACGGTAATCGTCAACGTAATGCCATACGATTTCTTCATCACCAATCAATTTATACTCATTCAATCCCAATGAAGGGTGACTGCCGTTTACAGTATACATCCAACCGGAATATTTACCGTTTGTAAATTCACCAAGCCAATATCCTTCCGGTGATTGGATTGTACTGATATATCCGTTTTCCCAACCACGATATTTTAAGCCGTTATCGTCAAGTGCTTGTTTGAATACATCTCCCACTGTACTTCCTAATTTCACTTCATACTCTTTTTCAGGAATCCATGTTTGGTATGTATTCTTTGTATCTTTTGTCAAGACAAAGCCACTTCCGAGATTTTCTTCACCGATAAGTCTGAAACTTACATTTATCTTTTCAACATCATCAGGATTTTCTTCTACATTCATCAATACAGCCGCATATGTATACGGACTTGATTTTGCATACAGATATGCCTGACCTATTCCATGTCCGACTGCAACACCGTTTTCTATTGAAACAACGTTTTCGTCACTGCTCTTTACTTCTGAATTTGACGAAACATTTGCAGTACCGTTTACAATTATATCGCTGTTATCTACTTGCAAATCAACGGTTTCAGCAGAATATTCGTCTAATTCTGCTTTTGTGATTGCAGTGATACCGTCAATATCACCTTTACAGCTGTCGTTTGCATTATTTTTATCGTCACTCAACCAATAATTTTCGCAAACAACGCTGTTTATATCATAGTTAGAATTAACATCACCTAAAATACCGTATTCGATCTTTCCGCCATTGTAATTATATCTTGTATAACACTTACCGCTTTCGTCTTGATAATAGCCGCAGATACCTGCTGACGTTTTAGCTGTTACTGTTCCATAGTTATTTGAGAAATCAACAGCCGATTCGCCTAGCACAGTTGAACTGTAATTACGTCCGACAATACCACCGGCATAGTTTTCGCCGTTTACATCACCTGTATTTTCGCAGAAATATACCAAGCCGTTTATAAGTTCACCGACTATACCACCGCCGTATGAACCTTGTGCTGTAATATTACCGCTGTTTTGACAATTTTTGATACCGCTTTTTTTATAACAACCTGACGCACGTCCTGCGATACCGCCTGTCATACTTCCCGACACTTCTGCTGTATTACTACAATTTTCTATTTTACCGCCACTATAATTTTCAGCTACAATTCCTCCAACGTCATATTTACCGCTTATTGCACCGTTATTGACACATTCGGAAATTTCTCCGTTTACGGATAAATCCGCATAGTCGTCAATAAACAATAGTGCCTGACCTTTGCCGTTTCTGTTTTCTATCGTAATACCGCCGACATTACCGCTGTTCGATAAGTTACCGTTATTCTCAGATTTTCTTACAGTACCGTAATTTTCGCCGACTATTCCCGCTTTACTGTATCCGGCAGACGTCATATTGCTGTTATTCACACAACCTGTCACAAGCCCGTAGTTTTCGCCGGCTATTCCTGCAAGATATGTTACGTTTGAGGCGGTAAATCCGAAATCAGCACTGTTTGTACAATTTTCTATTGTACCGAGATTTATTCCGGCTAAAGCTGCAATTTTTCTTACGTTATTATGAGCTGTCAATCTGTTAGTGGAATCTATATTAAGATTTTTAACAACACCATTCTTACCTATATATGAGAACAATCCGAAATAATTATTTTCTGCATATAAAATTACATTTTTCACAGAAAAACCGTTTCCGTCAAACACACCTTCAAACGCACGATTCTTCTCGGACTCCCACCATTCTCCGTTATCGTTTGACTTTAAACTGTCCCAATAACCGATTGAACTAAATTCTTTGTTATCGCTTAAATCAATATCGTTTGAAAGTTTAAAATATACACCTTTATATGAATTTCCGTCCGCAACGCTTTCCGAAAGACTGTTCATATCTTCCAACGATTTTATAATATACGGTTCTTCTTCCGTACCTTTACCGCTCCATTTAGGTTCTGAAACTTTTACGGAAACTGCACTTGATATTCCGCCAATTTCACATTTAACAGTTATATCCTTTGCATTGCCAAGCTTAGCGGAATCTATAATAATACTTACATTTAGTGTCCCTACGCCATTTGTAATTGTAATATCGCCGCTTTGTTCAACTGTAACGGCACTGTTGTCACTGCTCCATTTTGCAGTTATATTTTTGTTTAAATTCTTACCGTATATCTTTGCTGTAAATGTATGAGAAGTATCTGTTTCAAGACTTTCGCCCGATGATACAAGATTTATCGAAATAATTTTGCTTTCCTTGTATTCGTTATTAAGTACCGGATATTTACTTCCAACATAAAATATCGGTGCTACTTCTACTGTTTTGCCGTCAACTTCTTGTTCTTTAACACACCACAAATCATACACAAATGCGTCGCTTTGCATATATTCGTCTGTTTTTCCTGTGGCAATATTTGTGTTTGTTGATGCATTTTCGCCATACGGCATTTTATCGCCGATAATTCTGTAATATAAATTTTCTGCCGATACACCGTTTGTAAATGCTCCGAATAATGTACCTGCTTTTTTTGCTTTTACTGTCCCCGTTGCGTAACAATTTGTCACTTTACTGCCGCTTAAAAGCTGTCCTACCAGTCCGCCGACATATTCATCTGCCAAAACAGCAGTATTTGAATAGCAATTCTCTATTTTAGTGTCCCTTGCTATACCGACAATACCGCCGCCAATATCTTCACCGCTTACCAGTCCGTCTACTCCAAGCAATGTAATTTCTGCGTTTGCGGTATATCCGAATAATCCGCTTACTTTTTGATTTTCGGTATTTAGTTTTACTTCATAGCCGTTACCGTTAAAATGACCCGAAAATGCTTTATCTTCCGCATTGCCTATTGAAGTCCAATACTTTTCTGTTAAATCAATATTATTATTTAATTCAAAGTATGCGTCTTTATATGATTCACCTTTATTTACATTTTTCGCAAGTAATGCAAGTTCGGACGCTGTTTTTATAACATACGGATTTTCTTTACTTCCGTTTCCGCTGTCAAATGTTTCAGCCACATTGTCTGACCATTTTCCTTGTGATGAATATGACGGTATTTTCTCTTCAATTTTAGGTGTTGAAGCAGGTGTTACTGACGGTGTAGGTTTTGTCGGTGTATCTATATCATCGGCACCGTTTACCTCCCATGCCAAAACAGGAAATTTATCCGATTTCACAAACGCACTGCCTAAAGTTTCAGCCATATCTGCAAGCTGATTTTCCGTTTTCACTTCAAGTCCTGTACCCGAATTTTCCGCATACGGCATAGGCGCGGTATCTTTAAGAAAATAGCAGTTTTTAACCGAATATCCGCTCACTGTATATCCGAGTATTCCGCCGTTGGTGTTGTTTTGCGATGAAATTTTACCGCTGTTATATGAATTTGAAATATCACAGTTGTATGATTTACCCGAAATACCACCCGAATATGCTGACGCACTTACTTCACCGCTGTTATAACAACTGTCAAGAAGTATACTGCCCTCGTAATTGTAACCGACAATACCGCCGGCATATCCGCCGGTTGCAGTTACAGAGGCTTTATTTGTACATTCTTTTACAGTTCCCGAACTGTAAGCGGCAATACCGCCAACTTCATCCTTACCTGTAATAATTCCCTTGTTCTCACACTGAGTTATAACACAGCTTGTTACCGTTTTGTTAACCGCACCGTTATAACCGACAATACCTCCGATTCTGTTTTCGCCTTTAATTTCGGCATAGTTGATACAATGAGATATTAAACCGTAGTTCACGGCACATATACCTGCCGCAATTCCATATGTATCATTCGTGTTTTCTATATTTCCGTATACAGAAATATTTTTAATTACCGCATTTTCTTCCGTAACTCCGAACAGTGCCGAAAGATAGCTGTCCGAAGATATATTTATACCCTTGATACTGTAATCTTGACCGTCAAAATTACCGTTAAAAGCATTGCCTTGATATTTATTTGATATGTATTTATCGGATACACCTATCGGCGTCCACTCCTTGCCTGATAGGTCTATATCATTTTTCAAGACAAAATACTTGTCTGACATATCATTGCCCTTTTCTACTTCATACGAAAGCAAAGCAAGTTCTTCTGTGTTTGCAATAACGTACGGATTATCTTTATCACCGTTACCGCCGTCATATTCTTCTGCGCGATAATCTATCCAGTAATTTGACGTATCTGTTACAATCTGCTTTTCAATTCCGTTTACCGAAATTTTAAGCGTCTTTTCGGCATTTACTTTGTCAAATGTGATGTCTATGGCTGTTTTTTCGTCTGATATGTATTGAGATAACTGAACATTTTTAAGTTCGACCTCTTTATCGTCAACAAATGATTTTATTTCAAAATCATTTAACGTAAGATTTGTTCCTACAAGTTTTTTGTTTAACAATACAGCTATCTTACCGTTTTCGATATTAATGCTTTCAATATCAAATGTTTCGTCTTCCCCTGTCGGCGCATTGCTCCAATCAATAACAGGAAGATTATCACTGTCTGTAAATGCGTCTGACAAATCACTTGCCGAAACATTGTCAACGGCATATACCGTACTTATATCACCGCCATTTTCAAGTGCCACAAGTTTAGTGCTGTCACCTATGTTATACAAGTTATTTGCTGTCGCATTTTTCATTGAACCGATTAGTTGATATTCCGTATGAGTATTCACTTCACCGCTGTTGTACGCATTTTCTATCGTACCGCCAAGCTTGTAGCCTATTAATCCGCCACTGTAATTGTAACCGATTACCTTACCGGTATTATATACGTTAGTTATGTCACACGCATAGTTGCAACCAATAATACCGCCGAAATAATTACCGTCTTCATTACCTATTTGACCGTCATTATATGCTCTGTCAATCTTTCCGCATTCGCTTACACTTATATCCTTGCCGACAATCCCGCCTACCGCAATTCCTCTTAAATAACTGTACATATCGTCATCTTTAAAAGGTGCAGATACATTTCCGTGGTTTGCGGCATATGTAATGTCGCCGTATGCAAGCTGACCGACAATTCCGCCTGCCTCTGCGAAACTCTTTGAAGTAGCTGTAACCGTTCCGTTATTTGTAACATTTATAAGATTTCCGCTTACTATGTTACTTCCCTTAAATTGAGCGCCAAGCTGACCTGTTATACCGCCCACATAAGCAAGACCTGTTATATCGACGTTGTTTGTACAATTTATAATCAATCCGGCATTTATACCGGCGATTCCGCCGATATATTTTGCCGCATTAATGTATTCATTACCCTCAGCCTGTGCGTTTATTTGTCCGTTTACCGTAACATTTCTGACAGTTCCCTCTTTTCCAATAATGCCGAAAAGGCCTTGACAATAAGTTTCGTAATGATTGTCGCCTTGCTTATTGTACTTTTTGGTTTCTATGAAAAGTCCGGAAATGCTGTGACCTTTTCCGTCAAATATACCGTTATATGCGGTATCATCATCTATACCGTAACCGTTATTGTTGATATAATTATATCCGTTACCGATTGGTGTCCAATTTTGGTTTTCCAAGTCAATATCACTGTTTAATACTGCATTTGCTGTTCTGTCACCGCCGTTTACCTTTTTGGCAAACCAAACCAAATCTTCCGCACTTTCAATCTGATAAGCACCGTTTATAAGTTCCGGTTCATCGCTTGCAAATGCAGTGAAATTTACAGGTACAAAACTCGCAAGCATACATAAAGACAACAATATACTTGTAAATTTATTTTTTACGCTCATTTTTTTCTCCAATCTTTATACTATTTTATACTTAAATCAAGAGTATTTGAAATAGGTGCCAATGATGATATATTGCCGTTCCATGTTAAAATCTTGATTGTGTATTCATCAGCTGAATCGGCAGATATTTCTTTAAATTCAACTTGATTTTCATTACCGGGCTTTAAAGAAATTTCTTTAGGTTGTATTCCTATCAATTTGCCGTTTGAATCATATACGGCAGCCATAACACTTACTTTCTTTTCTTCTGTAAGATTACTGTTAAGTTTTACCGTTAATGTACCTGTTAGTTTTCCGTTTTCAACTTTTAATGTGTTTTGTTCTGTTGCAGATTGTACAGGTAAAGGTGTTGAAGTTACTGTTGGTGTCACTGTTGGCTCTGCTGTTGCCATTGGTGTTGCTGTCGGTGTCGCTGTTGGTGTCGCTGTTGGTGTTGCTGTTGGTGTTGCCGTCGGTGTTGGTGTCGCTGTCGGTGTCGCTGTTGGTGTTGCCGTCGGTGTCGCTGTTGGTGTTGCCGTCGGTGTCGCTGTTGGTGTTGCTGTTGGTGTTGCTGTTGGTGTCGCCGTCGGTGTTGCTGTTGGTGTTGCCGTTGGTGTTGCCGTTGGTGTCGCCGTCGGTGTCACCGTTGGCGTTGTTTTCGGTTCTTCGCTCGGTACCAATGCGTTAATCAGATTATCTTCAAGTTCTGTTTGCATATTTTCATCAAAGAAATTCTCTAAAGCCGCTTGATATGCCGATTCTGCTTTTTTAGCGGTCTTTGGATCAGTTGCCAATGTTTCATAATAATCTGCTACCGCACCTACAAGCACGTCCTCCGCCGGTGATGTTAGATCTGAATTCCATCCGCCCTCATTAAAAACTAATCTTAAAACATCTCCACTTACGAGGCTACCCGACTCATAGGTGTATGAACTCAATCCATTACCCATAGCATCGTTATATAACGCTGACGGATAATCAAACGAAACTTCTTTGCCGGAATTATCTATTTTAAAATAACTGAAAAATCCACTACTGTTTGTATACTCCAATAGTGTAGTTGCAGGATTCCAATCACTCATACACTCCTCGTTATTCATATAATAATCAAGTACATATCCTATTGCATCTGCCGCACTCTTAAAATCACTGTCAAAAGGTTTAAATTCTCCGCTGTAATCATAAAATCCGTTTGTATAAATCTTAATCGGAGTCATATATATCTCTTTTGTATCGTCTTCTGCAAAGTGTTCAATATCAAAATAGAAATAATCTCCCTCTCCATCCGTATCCGCCTGTACAACAAACGTTACAATGCTGAATAACATCGCTACTGCTACCATTAAACTTAAAAATTTTTTCTTCATTAGTCTTTCACCTCATATTTTATTTTCGA
>OLVX01002262.1_pt1 | contig 14430 bp, 10 predicted proteins | sample 1673271 | NCBI WGS metagenome assembly OLVX01 (sample SAMEA3178939, study PRJEB25190) | human gut metagenome | biome: human gut; feature: human-associated habitat; material: faeces | place: Austria | collected 2013
ATAAGACATAGTGTCTGCGGCGCTCGGCCGTTGTTTGCAGCATCGGCCTGCAAGATCTTTTCAAGAAAAGCGAACGTTTGTATTGACAGTACAGGCGTTCGCTTTTATAGTAGGTGCAACGAGCCAGTGCGAACGCTCGGCTTCATGTCGTGTCCAAGCAGGCGAAGGGTCCCGCCTTCGGCCCATATCACGTTCGCAAGATCCTCTTCATCACGGGAATGCGGCGCCGCGCCGCAGGGAAGGGGATAGTTGTGCCCGAACTCAGCCGTTTCTACGGGATTATCGTTACCATGTATGTAGAGGTTGGGAGCCCTCATTCGCTTCCGCACATTCATGCGAAGTATGCCGACAAGAAGGCGGTATACTCGCTCGAAGGGCAGGTGCTGCGCGGCGGTTTGCCAATAAAGCAGCACAAGCTTATGCAGGCATGGATTGCGCTGCATGAGCAGGAATTGCAAGACAATTGGTATCTCGCGTCGCATCGAAGCGATTGCTATCGAATCGAACCTTTGCGCTAAGGAGTGGCGGTGTGCTCTAGGGAATGGGGTATTGGCTTAGACGTAGTGGCCGTTTGTGCCGATGCCAATCATACAGTGGTTGTAACCTGGACCGACGGCTTTGTCGGACGATTCGACGTGGCGTCATATCTTGAGCACTGTCCTGCTTCGTGGCAGCACGTGCTTGATGCTGGCTATTTCCAACAAGTTCGCATTGCGGAAACGGGTGATACCATCGAATGGCCCGAGGGCCAAGATGTTGCGCCTGAAACCTTATACGAACAGGCAATACCGATCGATGCTGCACGGTAGTTTGCTGCCGAAGGCGCTGCACGGATGCTCGGTTGCCGCAATCTGAAAGACCGCGCCGGGAAGAGCTAGCGGCGAATTAAACGCACGGCTCTTTAGGCTCACGATACAAGGGGATCCTTTATGGCTGATATTCATACATTCGAGGGCGAGGACATCGTCGAAACGCTCGCAGCGCAAGCCGAAGGGCATGAACCGGGGGAGCTTGGCGCGCTGGCGTACCACTTGTACGACACAAACCCCGACCTTACGGAAGAAGAGGCGTTCGAGGCGTTCACGGGCTGGGTTGCCGATCGCGGCATTGAGCTGTGGCCGCACCAGGAAGAGGCGCTCATGTCGCTTATGGTGGGCGACCACGTGATTTTGGGCACGCCTACAGGCAGCGGCAAAAGCTTGGTTGCGCTGGGCATGCATTTCATGGCCATGTGCTTTGGGGAGACGTCGTACTACACGGCGCCCATCAAAGCGCTGGTCAGCGAAAAGTTTTTCAGCTTGGTGGAACTTCTGGGCCGCGACAACGTGGGCATGATCACAGGCGATGTGCACATCAACACGGATGCCCCCATCATCTGCTGCACCGAGGAAATCCTGGCGAACCAAGCGCTGCGCGAAGGCCCTGACGCGCTTATCCACAGTGTCGCCATGGACGAGTTCCATTTCTTCAGCGATACCGATCGCGGTTGGGCGTGGCAGGTGCCGCTGCTTACGCTGCCGAAAACGCAGTTTTTGCTTATGAGCGCCACGCTAGGGGACGTCACACAAATTGCCGATTTGCTGCGCCGTCAAACCACGCGCGACGTGTCGAACGTCATCGATGCCCCGCGTCCCGTGCCGCTGTCGTACGAGTATGCGCTCACCCCGCTTGAGGGCACGGTGGAGCTGGCGCTGCGCAAGAACGAGGGCCCGCTGTACATCGTGCACTTCTCGCAGGACGCCGCGCTGAAGTCCGCCCAGGCGCTCGCCAGCTACGGCGTCTCCACCAAGGAGCAGCGCGAGGCCGTCAAGGACGCCATCAAGGGCACGCGCTTCACCACGACCTTCGGCAAGACCCTCCAGCGCCTGCTCGGCTGCGGCGTGGGCGTCCACCACGCCGGCATGCTGCCGCGCTACCGCCTGCTCGTCGAGAAGCTCGCCCAGCAGGGGCTTCTTCCCGTGATCTGCGGCACCGACACGCTCGGCGTGGGCATCAACGTGCCCATCCACACCGTCGTCTTGACGGCGCTCTCCAAGTTCGACGGCCGCCGCATGCGCCACTTGAACGCGCGCGAGTTCCACCAGATCGTGGGCCGAGCCGGCCGCTCGGGCTTCGACACCGAGGGCCGCGTGATCGCCGAGGCCACCGAATACGACATCGAGAACGCGCGCGCCCTGGCCAAGGCCGGCGGCGACCCGAAGAAGGCCCGCAAGATCAAGACAAAGAAGCCCCCCGAGGGCTACGTCGGCTGGAACAAGCAGACCTTCGAGCGCCTGGAGACCGCCGTGCCCGAGCCGCTGCGCCCGCGCATGAAGGTCAGCCACTCGATGGTGCTCGCCGAGGTCGAGCAGGGCGGCGACGCCATGGCGCGCGTGCACAAGCTCGTGGACGACTCCGCCCAGCCCGATGGCGAGAAGCTCGCCCTCCACCAGCGCGCCGACGAGATCATGGCAACCCTCATGGACGCCGGCGTGGTCACGCGCGAGGAGGCCGCAGGCGAGGACGGCGAGCCCCAGGTCACCTACTCCACGACCGTCGACCTGCCCGACGACTTCGCGCTCGACCAGCCGCTCTCGCCCTTCTTGCTCGCGGCGCTGGAGTTGCTCGATCCCGAGAGCGACACCTATGCGCTCGACGTCATCAGCATGGCCGAGGCCACGCTCGAGGACCCCGGCCAGATCCTGCGCGCCCAGCAGCGCGCCGCGCGCGACCGCGCCATGGGCGAGATGAAGGCGGAGGGCATCGACTACGACGAGCGCCTCGAGCGCCTGCAGGAGGTCACCTGGCCCAAGCCCCTCGAGGAGCTGCTCGACGCCGCCTTCGCCGAGTACTGCGCCAAGGTCCCCTGGGCGAGCGACTTCGCGCTTTCGCCCAAGTCCGTCCTGCGCGACATGGTCGAGACGGCAAGTGACTTCAAGGAGTACGTGGGCCGCTACAACATCTCGCGCTCGGAGGGCACGCTTTTGCGCTACCTGTCGGAGGCCTACCGCGCGCTCGACCGCACCGTGCCCGCCGACAAGCGCGACGAGCGCCTTGAGGATATCGTGCGCTGGCTCGGCTTCGTCGTGCGCAGCGTCGACTCCTCGCTCGTCGACGAGTGGAGCGCCGCCGGATCGGCCGAGGGCGTGGACGTGGCGCCGCCCGAGGCGACCGACGAGGTTGTCCACGACCGCCGCGCCCTCACGCTGCTGGTAAGAAACGCGCTGTTTGCCCGTGTGCGCCTCGCCGCCTTCGGCGCGACCGACGAGCTCGGCGGCCTCGATGGCGAGTGGGGCTGGCGCAAACCTGTGTGGGACCAGGCGCTCGCGCGCTTCCACGAGGAACATGACGAGATCGTCCTCGACGGCGACGCGAGGTCGTCGGTCTACTACTCGATCGACGAGTCCGACGAGCGCCGCTCGCGCGAGGACGGCGGCCACGTCTGGCACGTGCACCAGGTCTTCCGCGACTCCGACGACGACCGCGACTTCGGCATCTGGGCAGACGTCGACCTCGACGCCACGCAGGAGGAGGGTGCCGTCGTCTTCTCCAACTACCGCGTCGGCTTCGTCGACGACTAACCTTGGGACAAAAGGGACGGGGGATTTTGTCCCAAATTGTGGAGGCGCTTCTTGCCGGATCGACACGGCCGGATGACGTACGATAAATAACCCGATATTCGCCGCGAACGCAGGAGCGTAGATGTCAGAGCAGCACGACCAGCAGGCAGATCCCGTCTTCGACCAGGAGCAGAAGCACCTCTCGGCGCTCTACGCCAAGCTCCTCCAGATGCGCGAGGACATCGCTGCCGACCTCGAGAGCAACCACGCCGGCGCGCGCCAGGACCTCCTGGACATGTCCGAGGAGGTCCGCCTGGACTTCGGCGGCGCGGACGAGACCATCGAGACCCTCGCGGCCATCGAGACCTTGAACGCCGTCATCGACGCCTACAACCAGTACCACGACTTCAACGTCGAGAAGCTCCGCCGCGTCATCCTGCTGCTCATGCAGCCCTACTTCGCCAAGGTCCGCCTGCAGATGCGCCCCGGCCGGCCCGCGCGCGACGTCTACATCGGCGCCGCCGGCATGACCGACGAGCACTCGATCCCGCTCGTCGTCGACTGGCGCAGCCCCGTGGCCGAGACCTACTACAACCAGGAGATGGGCGAGACCTCCTACGAGGTTGACGGAAAGAAGCGCACCGTCAACCTGGAGCTGCGTCGCCAGTTCGACATCGTCCGCGACCAGCTCAACATGTACTTCGACACCACCGTGGCCATCGAGGACTCGCTGCTCCTGGGCGCGCTCAAGCGCCACCACTCCGAGAAGCTCCAGGCCATCACCGCCACGATCCAGCGCGAGCAGAACACCATCGTGCGCCACGAGGATGTGCCGATCCTGCTGGTCAACGGCATCGCGGGCTCCGGAAAGACGTCCGTCCTGCTGCAGCGCATCGCGTTTTTGCTCTATCGCGAGCGCAAGACCCTCAACCCCGACCAGGTCTACCTCTTTACGCCGAACAACGTGTTCGAACGCTACATCGACACCGTTCTGCCGTCCATGGGCGAGGCGAACCCGCAGGTCTTCACCTGGCGCGACTTCGTCGAGGCGCAGGGCGCGGGCAACCGAGACGCCGGCGAGAAGACCGACCCGGCGCAGCTCGAGCGCATAGAGCACGCCGTCGAGGGCCTTGCAATCGAGGCCGACGACGTGCGCGAGATCCGCGTGAACGACACTGTGCTCCTCAAGGCCTCGCAGGTGGAGGGCGCTGTCCGCAAGTTCGAGCGCTTCGGCGCGGGGTCGCGCTTCTGCGCCCTCGTCAAAGACGAGCTCCACGACCGCCTAAACCGCCGCTTCGCCCAGATGGCCAAGGACGAGGAGCTCCAGGAAGAAGTGCTCGGCTTCGACGTCGACGAGCAGGTCCAGTGGTTCGGCGAGACCGTGAGCCCCGAGAACGAGGACGCCTGCGCCGACCTCGCGCGCCGCTACGTCGAGCAGCGCTACGCGTCGGCGCACGACCGCATCGACGACCTCTCGTGGCTGCGCTTCGACCGCATCGGCATGCGCCTGCTCGGCCAGCCCGCGCTGTCGGCGACCGAGTGGCTCTACCTGCGCCTTTGCATCACCGGCGCCGGCGACAAGGCCGCGCGCTACGTCATGGTCGACGAGGTCCAAGACTACACCGTGGCCCAGCTCATGGTGCTCGCGCGCCACTTCTCGCGCGCGCACTTCCTGCTTCTGGGCGACGAGCACCAGGCGATCTTCGAGGGAACCGCGACGTTCGCGCAGATGCGCAAGGTGTTCAAGACCACGCACGGGCAGGTCGAGGAGTGCCGCCTGCTCACGAGCTACCGCTCCTCGCCCGAGATCACGGCGATGTTCACGAGCCTGCTCGAGCCCGACGAGCAGCTCCGCCTGACCTCGGTGCACCGCGGCGGCGTCGCGCCCGTCGTTCGCGAGTTTTCGGCCGATGACGTGAACGGCTATGTCTCTGAGCTGCGGCGCATTGCCGAGGAGGCGCACGGCGAGGAAGGCCTCACCGCCATCGTCGCCGAGAGCGACCCGCGCTGCGGCTGGCTTTCCAAGCAGCTCGGCGACCGCGTCGAGGTGCTCGGCAAGGACTCCGACCTGCCACGCGAGGGCGTCGTGCTGCTGCCGCTGCGCGTGGCCAAGGGCCTCGAGTTCGACCACGTGGTCATCCCCGACGCGCAAGCCGAGGTCTACCCCGACACGCCGCTCGCGCGTCGCCGCATGTACACGGCCATCAGCCGCGCCATGCACCGCGTGACCGTGCTATCGCAGGGCGCGATGACGTCGCTTTTGGCATAGGGCAAGGGCGCTTCTTGCCGGAGCCCTTCTTGCCGCGTGCGACGCGCTAAGAAACCGCGGGTTCCAGCCCCGGCGACTTCCCGCGCGCTAAGAAAGCGCAAGTCCCAGCCATTGTGCACTCAGAAGCCCCCAGGTTCCAGCTCCGTTTTCGTCTCAGAACGCGGCTGGAACCTGGGGTTTCTTAGCAAGAAGGGCACTCACGAAGCTGGAACTTTCGCTTTTTGAGCGGGCCGCACGCCCGACGGAGCTGGAACTGGCGCTTTCTGCGCGCGGCGACTCCTTGCCGAAGAGGCACGCCCGCTCACAGATGCGCAGGTCAAACGCGCGGCGAACGCGGATATACTCTCCCCCAGTGCTCGCGACGGCAAGGAGAGGCCATGCCCGACGTCCCCGATTTCCTGCGCAACACCAAAGGATCGCCGCGGCGCGGGACGCCTCGCGGCAGCTCTCCGCGAACCGGCGCCGCTCGCTCCAACACCGGCGCCGCGTCGCGCCCCCTTTCCGCCGGCCGCCCCGAAGCGTGGCCCCGCCAGCGCGTCGACCACGCTGAGCCCAAGCACAGGCAACGCCGACCCTCGCCCGCGCTCCTGGTCATGTGCGCGATCGCGCTGTTTGCCCTCGTGGGCATCATCGTCTCGTGCATTCCCAAGGCTGCGCCCGGCACCGACGACGGCGCGGGCGCCCCCGTCGAGCCCGCCTCCGGCCGCGTGCACTTCGTCGCCGTCGGCGACAACCTCCCCGAGGATCGCATCGGCGCCTGGGCCGACGCCCAGGCAGGCACGACGGGCGACGGCCTCTACGACTACACCGCCATCTACGAGCCGGTCAAGGGCTACATCGAGTCCGCCGACCTCGCCTACGTCAAGGAGGAGACCCACTGCGGCGGAGACGACATCGGCCCCGCGGGCTACCCCTCCTTCAACACAACCGACGCCATGGCCGACGCCCTCGTGGCCACCGGCTTCGACCTCGTGGGCTCCGCCTCCAACCACAGCTACGACTGGGGCTACTTCGGCGCGAACGACCACTCCTGCGCCCTGTGGAAGAAAAAGAACGTCGTCTTTACCGGCACCGCCTCCTCCGAGGCCGACGCGAGCCGGATCGCCACGGTCGAGCGAAACGGGATCACGTTCGCGCTTCTGGACTACACCTACGGAGTCAACGGCTACGAGGCCTCCGACCTGCCCAGCTACGCCGTCAACTTCATCGACAAGAACCGCATCGCGGCGGACGTCTCGCGGGCGCGCGAGCAGGCCGACGTCGTGCTCATGGCCATGCACTGGGGCACCGAGAACCTCATGGAGGCCGACGAGTACCAGACCGAGTACGCCCAGTACCTCGCCGACCTCGACGTGGACGTCGTGCTCGGCTCCCACCCGCACGTCATCGGCCCCATGACCTGGCTCAGCGGCAAGGACGGCCACCGCACGCTCGTGGCGTACTCGCTCGGCAACTTCCTCAGCCGCCACGAGTCCCCGCAGCCCAAAAACGAGCTCGAGGGCATGCTGAGCTGCGACTTCGTCCGAGGCGAGAACGGCAGCGTGGGCATCGAGAACGTGGTGTGGACGCCGCTCGTCAACTACACCGACGGGCAGACCTACGCCGTGTACGCCGTCAAGGACTTCACGAACGAGCTAGCCGCCAACGACGCCGTGTTCAGCGGGCTCGAGGACCCGGTGGCCTGGCTCAAGCAGACCTCCGCCGAGGTCGTGGGCGACGGCTTCCGGATCGACGCATAACGGCGCGCCGTCCGCGCGCGGCTATACTGAGCCGTAAAAAACGTTGGACGGGGGACGGCCATGGCAGCGGGTGGCAAGAAGATCAAAAACGTCGTGTTCGACATGGGCAACGTGCTCATGCTCTTTGACGGACCGTATTTCTCGGCGCAGTTCACCGAGAGCGAAGCCGACGCCGCGGCGCTCCAGCACGCGCTCTTCGGCAGCCCCGCCTGGAACCTGCTCGACTCAGGGACCATTTCCTACGACACGATGCTGCGCGTGGCGCGCGCCCACCTGGACGAGCGGCTCTGGCCGAACCTCGACGCGTGCTTTACGGGCTGGGCTGCCTACTCCGCCCCCATCGAGCAGACGAACGCCCTGGCAGCCGAGCTCAAGCGCGAGGGTTACGGCATCTACCTGCTGTCCAACGCCGGCACGCGCATCCATGACCAGCTCAGCCACATGCCGGCATGGGAGTTCATGGACGGTGCCGTGGTCTCGGGAGAAGAACGCCTGATGAAACCCGACCCCGCCATCTACCGGCTGCTTTGCGAGCGCTACGGGCTTTTGCCCGAGGAGTGCCTCTTTGTGGATGACAACGCCGACAACTGCGAGGGTGCCCGCGTGGCGGGGATGCGCGCCGTGCGCTACGCCGGCGACGCCGCAGCGATCCGCGAGGCGCTCGCGTAACCTGTCGGCAACCGTTTGTAACCAACATCTGTTGCGTGATGCAAAGGCGCCGAAACACTGCGTCGGTACGATTTTTGCCGGATGTCCGCGATTCGACCGATGCCGGGGGCCCATATGGAGACGACCAGGGCAAAGGCGCCGCTCGACCGGCGCGTGCGCAGAACCCGCGCCGCGATCAAAAGCAGCTATCTCACGCTATGCAAGCAAAGGCCCGCCGGCCAGATCACCGTCAAGGAGATCATGTCGCTCGCCAACGTGAACCGCGCGACGTTCTACGCGCACTTCTCGAACCTCGAGGAGCTCGGCGCGGCGATCGAGCTCGACGCCGCCGAGAGCATCGCCGTCCGATGCGAGAAGGCTCTCGCAGGCTCGGCCGTCGAGTGCGTCGAGGACGCCGCGCGCATTGTCTGCGACGTCGCCATGGAGGATGCCGAGGAGCTCGCACGGGTCGTCTTGCCGAGCGCGACCGGGAGCGGCAAGGCCCTTCTTCGCGACCGGGCGTGGATGCGCTGGGGCGCGAGCGTCGGCGGCGCAGCTGCACCCGGCGCACCGATCACCGGCATCGGCTTCGGCGAAACCACCGTCGGCGCAGGCGACGAGCTTATGTTCGACCTTCTATTTGAGGGTTGCGTCGGGGTGGCCGCGCAATGGCTGACCGAGCCCGAGAACATAAACCCCGACCAGGTCAAGTCCACAATTTGCGCCGCGGTACAGAGGCTCGCAGGATAACGGGCCGAGGACGGCGAATCGTCCCCGGCCCGCACGCGACCGCGCTCTACAGTGACGCGTTGCAGGTCGCGCTCTACAGGTCGCGCTTGGTCAGGATCTCCTGCGGGATGAGGCAGCAGTCCTCGATGACGGCCTTCGCGTACGCGGCCGCCTCGGGCGTGAGCCCGTCGCAGATCACGGAGGTGTCACCCACCTCGAGGTTGATCTGTCCGGTCTTCTCGTTGTCGCCGGGCTCGGGGAAACGCGCCATCGCGCGATCGCACATGAGCTGGTAAGCGGGCGTGAAAGCCTTGACCTCGAACTTTCCGTCAAGAAGCGCCTGAAGCTTGAGCAGGATATCGAGGCCCGCGCGGTCGATGTCGCCCCAATACAGGACGTCGTAGCTGTCGGCGCCGAGGGTGTCGAGCAAGAGGTGCAGGCGGTTCGGCTCAAGGACGGGCATGCCGCCGCCGAGCACGACGGCGTGGATGCGCTCGCCGAGGATCTGGCTGACGCCCTCCTCGTACATGAGGTCGCGCACGTCGAGCCAGGGGTCGAGGTTCTCGGTCACGAGCACGCGCATATGCCTGCGGCGGCGCGGCGCATGGTAAAGAAGGTCGGGCTTGGGCAGCGGGCGATGGCGGATAAGGTCCTCGACGCCCATGGAGCGCAGGAGCCTGAAGCCGTCCGAGCCGTACTCGAAGAACTTTTCGTCGCCGCCCATCTGGTAGGCGAGCTGGCGGCGCGTGACGTCGCCGATCATGGTGCCGCTGACCAGGAACTCGTTGAGGGCAAGAAGCTCCTTCTCGTAGAGCTCGAAGGCACCGGGGTGCGACAGGAGCCAGCCGTTCACCCAGAATCGCTGGTCGAGCTGGACGATGCGGGCGCGCAAGTCGGCCTCAGCCTGTCCGCCGCGGCGGATGTAGGGAACCTGGTCGAGGCTCTTTCCCTGATGCTTGGGGTTGCCGCCGCCGTTCTGGCCGCTGCGGCGACCGCGGTATCTGCCGTTGCGGGCAGGACGCTGGGCGGCGGGGTCGGCCGCGGGGGCGTCGTCTGCTGCGGGGACGGAGTCGGTGTCCTCGGCAGGAGCGGCGGCATCGACAGCAGGCTTGTCGTCGGCGGCGTCAGCGTCGGCGGTGTCGGCCTGCGGGGCGGAAGCGGGCTCGACCGCGTCATCGGCCGCGGCGGGCGCAGCGGGCGCGGCGGCATCGTCGCCTGCGGCATCTGCGTCATTAGCAGGCGCTGCGGGCTCCTCAGGGACAGCCTCGGGCGCGGGCTCCGCTGCGGCGACGGGCTCGTCAGCGGCGCCTACCTGCTGCTCCTCGGCGGCGGGCTCGGCCTCGGCATGCACGGGCTTTTTGCGGGAGCGGCGGGTGCGGCGGCGCTTCTTCTCGGGGGCAGGCGTGGCGGCGTCATCGACGGCGGCGGGCTCGGCATCGGGCGCGGGCTCGTCAACGGCATTCGCCGCGGGCTCGGCGGCAGGAGCGGAATCGACGACGGCATCCGCCGCGGGCTCGGCATCGGCCTCCCGCTGCTCGGCAGCGGCCTTTTGCTCGGCAAGATGGCCACCGCGGTCGCCCACGCGGCGGCGACGGCGTCGCTTAGCCGGCTTAGGCTCCTCCGCAGGCTGGTCGTCCTTCTTTGCAGGGTCCTCGGCTTCCGCGGTGTCTACCTCCGCGGGCTCGGGGTTGGCGCCCTCGGGCTCCGTCTCGGCCGCCGCGCCCTCCGCAGCGGGCTCGTCCTCGGGCCTGCGGAGCGCGAACGACTCCGGAGCGTCCTCGGCCACGTCCACGCTCACGAGCGCGACATCGCGAATGGCACCCCTGAGCTCTTCTTTCTGCGTGGCGTCCTCACCGAGCCTGCCGACGATGCGGTTGATGTCGCGCGCCGTGATGACCTCGCGCGGGATGCGCACGAGCGAGCTCGCGATGCTGCCCGCGTGGCTTCGCAGGTGCGCCGGCAGCGCAGCCACGAACGACGCGGTAAGATAATTGATGGTGTTGCGCTCCCCTTCGGTGAGCTTTCGGGCCATATAGAGGGTCCTTTCGATAAAAGTGCAATCGCCTAATTCTATGCTAATGCGCAGGTCGCGGCCTATTTCCCACAAAAAAGCCCCGCGATGCCCTTAGTGGTAGTTAAACGTTTTAACTGATTCACTGGTCACCTCAGAGTCGTTTATAAGCTGTTTATGCCGTTAAACCGTCGTCTTCGACCGTCCACCGGCAACAGCGGTCCACAACACGCAATCAACTACCGACTGCCGACAAAATCACGTCGTACGCGCCTTTTTCCTCTCCCGACAACCCCAAAGCCGCCCACAATCGTCGTGAACTTGCCCGATCAACGGATGCGGCATCGCCGCGAACAAAAGGGGGAATTGCCATGGGAAACCCGCAGGTAAAGAAGCTCGCTGACGCCTACAACGCCTTGGCTGACGCTCTGGACGGCTTTGACTGGGGCGAGCCGCAGCGCTGCGTGCTCGGGTCCTTCACCGTCAACGGGCGCCCGGGCGAGGACGTCCACTCCGAGCTCGTCGGCAACGTCTGGATCGACCTACCCAAGAAGACCCTCGGGCGCAGCCCCGTCGAGGCTGAGGTCTGCTACATCGTCATCCCCGAGACGCGTCAGGAGGGCTTCGTCGCGCTCGCGCCGATGGACATCGATGACGGCGACGGCACCTGGGCTTGGGTCGTCATGGAGTAGCCTGCGACGGCATCGCGCGCGGCCGGCTGCGGTCATCACCATCATCAACTGGGGACACTCTGGGTACGCTTAGAGTGTCCCCGTTCTTTTTGATGAGAGGACCACGCATGAACCTGACAAGACATGCCTTTATTGCCGGTACGGCAGCCGTCGCCGTTTCCGGCATCGGGCTGGGCCTTGCCGCTTGCAAGACCCCCTCTGCGACCAAGCGAGCCGCGGCCTGGACTGCAACGCCCGACGACTCCCTCGAGTGCCTGACGGTGCAGGTCTCCGGCGGAAACGTCGTCGCCATGCCCGGCGACGGATGGGCGCCGCGCGACGGCTTCATCCAGCTGCAGCTCAGCGGCGGGTCCATCCCCGGAGAGGAGATCGAGTCCGCCGTGAGCGACGGCGGCGTGCTCGCCATCAAGCTCAAGTCCGGCGACGGGCCTTCCACGCTCGACCTGGTGCTCACCGAGTTCCGCCTCGAGCCTCCCGAGGGCACGTCCGTCGACGGAATCGAGTCCGTGACCGTGGATTACGGCGACGGCAAGCCTCAGGAGCTCCAGAGGGCCTACGAATAACGACCCGCTCGAGAGCCCGTGTATCAGGCATGTCGCCGAAGGTCAAACAAGCAGGTCGTGAGCGGTATTTAGCCCGCCGCTCGCGGGTGAGCTGCGTGCCGCAACGGCGCATCGGCTATGCTGCGACGTTGGAGGGCCAAACATGACTGGCAAGAAGAGCGACATGGCAACAAGCGCGTCCGCTGGGGAGGCCCCGGGGCGCTTCGATGACCTGAGCCTCGACGAGCTTGTGGCGCTCCTCGAAGAGCCAGGCGAGCCGGCTCCGCCCAAGCGGCGCCAGTCTAGAGCGAAGGCCTCCGCCGACGAGTGGGAGCGCGCCTGCGCCGAATGGGGCTTGAGACCCGACGACAGCAACTAGATACGGACCGGGGCGCGGCCGGGCTGCGCCCCGGTTTTTTGTGCAAATGGATTTATTCGGATAAACCAGAATAATTCTAATCGCCTTTATCCGCTTCAATACCTGCGGCTTCTTCCTTCAATAGGCTCTGAAGCCGTCGAAATAGTAGTTTAATGCGGATAAATCTGACATCGTTTATCCAAGGACCCAGCCCTTCTCCCCTCCCCCTGATTCGTAATGAATCTCGTTATTCTTCCGCAATTTGCCCAGAAGGTTCTTTACCTTGTTCCTTCGCTGGTCGTCATTCAGCTCTGAAGATAGTGAAGGGAAGACAATCTCATCAATAGTAGACCGATTCGTGCACCCGTGCCTCTTTAGATAATCGGTAATTAGAGCACAGCAGTATTCGTCAGATTGCCCACGCACCTTGATATAATCCGCCCGCGTACCGGTGGCCTCGGCAACCTCCGCCGCCACCCTAAGATGAGGCTTCCTGCCCTCCACAAGATGCCGGTTTCGGAGACGCCTGAGGGCGGCATCTGAGATGGGTCGCCCCTTTTGTACGCGATCGAGAGCGAGGACGTCCTCAAATGGCAAGCCCGTATCCTGCATTAAAAGCTTCGTGTATCCCTCATCAGTCGTATTACGACGCCACTGAATAACGTGGCAGCGCAAAGTCCAATCCGGCCCAATTGTGAGCCGGCCGTCGAGTCACCAAACTCGCCGGCCGGCTCCGTCTATAGGATGGGTATGGGATAAGAATGGCAGGTGGGATGGCCATTGCATGCCGACGGGAACTTGCGCAGGAATCCGGGAACGTCAGTACCGACGGTCCCGGATTCTGGTGAAAAGAGACCCTTCTTGCCGCGTTCGGCGCGGGAATCGGGCAGCGTCGGTGCCGACGCTCGGCGATTCCGGCGCAGCCATACCGACGCTCCCGATTTTCGGCGCAGCGCTGCCCGTGCTTTACCGACGCTCCCGGATTCCCGCGCGGGGCCGCCGCCTCCCCTACTCGAACATCTGGTCAACGCTTACCAGGTGCAAGGCGGGATCGGCTTGCGCCTTCTTTTGCGTGGCCTCGGAGCAGGGCACTTTGGTAAACAGATAGCGCTCGTAAGCGTTGTAGCCCGGCAGCAGGCGGCAACGGTCCTGCAGGGTAGACAAAGTCTCCGTCTCGTTGAGGCTGTTGCGCCACTTGCACTCGCCCACGAGCAGTTTCCCGTCGATCTCGTCAGCGGCGACCACGTCTATATCGGTGGTTTGGCGCGCAACGGGATCGGCGCCCCACCACGATCCGATAGCCGTCATATCCAAGGGCAGCTTGCGGTCCAGCGCCTGGCGGACCAGCCACTGCGCGCACACGCGCTCGAACGCATGGCCTTCGAACTCCGAGCGACGATCGCCCGAGAGCAGGCGCTTGGCCACATCGGTACCAAGCCCGCGCTCAATCACGCTCACATATGGGGCAACAAAGCGAAACCAGAACGCGAACGCCGGGTCGCAGATGCGATAGATCCCGCGCTTGCTCCGCTCCGCCTCGCCGAAGGGAACCGCGCGCTCGATCAATCCCAGCGAAACGAGTGTCTTCAGGTAAAACCCCAAGCTGCTCGATGGCATCCCGACGGTGTCGGCGATTCTGCTCAGTTTGTTTGCGCCGTTTGCGATCGCGCGCATCACCGAGATGAACACCGCGGGCTCACGCAGCTCCTGGCGCATCAGCATGGCAGGCTCGTCGAACATGCGCCCCATGGGCGAGAAGAACAGCGCCGCCATGTTCTCGATATAGCTTTTTCGGGGATCGACGCCCTCCAGATAGTACGGTGTCCCACCGAGGCTCGCGTAATACGAGATCTTCTCGGCGGGCGAGCAGTCCGGCAACATACGCGCGGCGTCCAGATAATCA
>OLVX01002264.1_pt1 | contig 14415 bp, 10 predicted proteins | sample 1673271 | NCBI WGS metagenome assembly OLVX01 (sample SAMEA3178939, study PRJEB25190) | human gut metagenome | biome: human gut; feature: human-associated habitat; material: faeces | place: Austria | collected 2013
ATTTTTGCAAATTATGATGCTGCGATGCGTGAGGCTTTTGAGAGTGGTACAGAGGCAGACTTATTCTTACCAGATGAATTCTATAATAAGAATTTGCCAAATCAAGTAGCACCAGGAACCAAGTATTTACCGAAGTATGATGAACTTGGCAATGTTAAACATATAAAAATGTATGATGACTGTGGACGAGAAATTGGTTGGGGAGATTATACTAATCATGGGTATGGAGACATAAACTCTCCTCATTATCATACTACTCCACATTGGCATGAAAAAATATATAATGCGCAGTATCCAGATGGAATAAAAATAAACCATAGAACAGATGTTAATACACCCTTGGGAGATAAGTGATGAAAGAAATTATATATGAAGATTGTAATAATAATATTCAATTTATTAAGGAGATGTTTCTCAAGATTGGCTTAATGGTTAAAGAAGAGTTGATGTGGAATATTTCGAATTTTGATTCAGTTCCGGTCAATTCAGAAGATTATAGTGGTGTTGGAAGAACTGTTAATGACAGTAGGCAGAGAGTTTATCTATTTCAACAAAGAATTTTGAATGAACATACTGTAGTAATCGGACATAAAGAATTATTAAATCTAAGTGAATATGTAGTCCCTGTATGCATGTTAGTACTTGGATATCCTGCAAGTGATCATTTTAAAAGACAAAAGCCAAAGCGTTGTAAATTAGAAGATATTGTTTGTGTTGATCAATATCATAGAAAAGACAAACAGGAATTAAAAAATATGTTTGAATATAAAGCTGGAAATAAAACATTAAACGAATGGGCAACGGCTTTTTGTGAACGAAAATACAATTCGGATTTTTCAAAAGAAATGACAGATTCAGTACAAAAATATATTGACCAATTTAAAAGTGAAGCCGATTAAGACTTCACTTCTTTCCTTATAGTTTTAAAGCAATATTTACGCCATCACGAACCGCTTCCAAAGCTTGTGCTACACTTGATGCATCACCAAATAAGTATGTTTCTTTTCCTGTTTCCCGAATAGCTTCATATAGACTTGGATCTGGTTTTGAACCTGTCGCATATACGATAAAGTCAAATTTTCCTAAGTTTTGTGTTTCTCCACCTTTTTCAACCTTAACACCATCTTCTACAGATATGAGTTTTGTTTCTGTTAGTGCCTTGATTGGTAAACTTTGAATACGAGTCATTGTAGGAACTAAGTTTGCAGGAGATTCTCCATCATCAATATTCTTTTTCATTTCTAAAATTGTAACATGTGCATCCAGGTGTTTTTCACAAATATATTCACTGGCTTCAACACCAACCATGCCTCCACCTACGACAAGGATATTTCCGTGTACATCAACTTTATCACCTAAAATATCATGTGCTGTACAGTCATTTTCATTGGGTCTATTTGGAATAGAACCGTTGCATACGAGTACCACATCAAAATCATGTACATCACTTACTTTCACTTCATGATTTAAATGAACTGGAATTTGTAGTCTTTGACATTCACTTTCTAAATAATCAATCCATTTATGCATTTCTTTTTTCGGGGTAATCTTGCTGGCAAGATTGATCTGTCCACCTAACACACCACTTTTTTCAAAAACTTCTACATCAAGTCCTCTTAAAGAACACATTCTTGCAGCGCTTAATCCACCGATTCCGCCACCTACAATCATCACTTTTTTATTCGATGTAGATGGTTCTATCTTCATTTCCATTTCATGACCACAGAATGGATTGATAACGCAAGTTCCGCATAAACGCTTTGTTTGTTGTCCAACACATCCTGCAAGGCATCCTGTACAAGGTGCAATTTGTGCATCTTTATCTTCTTTTGTCTTCTTGACAAAATCTGGATCTGCAAGTAAAGCACGACCTAGCACAATACCATCGACTTTGTCTTCTTCCACTAAAGAACGAGCTAATTTCGCATCATTGATTTTTCCCACCAACAACACTGGTACATGACTGATTTCTTTGATTCTTACGGCTTCTTTCAAATTAGTTGCGCACTCTTCTCCATGACTAGGCATAATTTTATTTGGCAACTCATATTGAGATCCACCCGAAACTTCAAAGGCATCCACACCTCGTTTTTCGAGTTCTGGTATCAATTGAAGTGTATCTTCAATTGTACTTCCACCTGGAATCTTCTCCGATCCAGAAATTCTTAAAACAATCGGAAAATCATCTCCACATTTTAATTTAATCGCTTCTACCACTTCAAATAATAAACGTGCACGACGCATTAAATCGCCACCATATTCATCGGTTCGCTTATTTTTTAAAGGACTTAAGAAAGAGCCTAGAAGCATATATCCATGAGCACAATGCAGTTCAATTCCATCAAAACCAGCTTGTTTTGCCTGATAAGAAGTATTCGCATACATCGAAATAATATTTGGGATTTCTTCTATTTTTAATTCACGAGTTTGTTGATACATAGAATTTAAATAGCCACTACTAGAAATTGGTGTAACCCCAAAGAATGAGGAGATACTTTCTGGTCCTGGATGCGTAATTTGAGGAATGATTTTTGTCCCATACGCATGAATCTTATCCGTAAATTTTTTGTATTCCAAAATGCTTTCTTCACTTCTAAAACATAGCGTATTTCCTAAATAAGGTGTATTAGGATCCACACTTGTCGCATCCGTAATAATGCAACCCACTTTCCCTTTAGCTCTTTCAATCCAATACGCTTGTTCTTGTAATGTAGGAATTCCCGTTTGATCTCCATATCCTAAAGACATCGGCGCCATAAATGTACGATTTTTTAAGGTCATCGAACCAATTTGAAGTTCATCAAATAATGTTGTCATATCGCTACCTACTTATTAATTTCTAAAACCGCATGATACGCATCTTTAAATGCATCTAATGCAATGCCTGCTTTTTTACAATCACCAACGATGTATGTAGGAATACCTAAATCTGTATACATACTTGTATCGTTGGCTTTGGATCCAACAGCCATAATGACACTATCATATGGATATTCTTTGCCACTGGCAACAACTGCATGATCCTCAATTCGTTCTACAGTTGCACTTGTTTCAATTGTGATTGGCATTTGTGCCATCGCAAACTGCGCTGTAATTTGACGCAATGGTCCTAGATCCTGTAAAGCTTTTTCTTTCATTTCTAAAACAGTGACTTTCTTTTGTCTTGCAGCCAAGAATTCAGCGGTTTCAAAACCAACAAGACCACCACCAATAATGACGACGTTTTCACCTGGCACTTCTACTTTTTCACTTAATACATCATGTGCAACAATGGCTCTTTCACTACCTTCAATTGGAAGTACAAACGGACTTGACCCAATCGCAACAATGAGTGCATCCGGCTTAATTTCTTCTAGCATTTCCTTAGTAACAACGGTATTTAAGTGCACCTCAATTCCAGATTCTTGAACATCCAAAATCATTTTATCTACCGCATTTTTAAAGTCTTTTTTAGCTGAAATAGCCCCGGCCAATACAAATTGTCCACCAAGACTTTCACTCTTTTCAAATAAAATTGGTGTATTGCCTGTTTCTTTTAAATCTAGAGCCGCTTCCATACCTGCAATTCCACCACCTAAGATGACAACTTTTTTAGAAACAGATCCTGGTTTTAAGCCTAACGTTTCCTCTTCTAATAAGCCAGGATTTCGCATACAAGTAATGTGTTTAATAGCTGGATTATATAAGGATGCACAGAATGAGTCATAGCAGCCTTGGTTACATCCGATACAATAGCGAATTTGATTGACTTTACCAGCTCTAGCCTTGTTACAGAAATTAGCGTCAGCAAGTTGAGCTCGTGCCATGACAACTAAATCGGCCTTGTCATCTTCTAAGATTTTTTCGGCAAATTCAGGCGTATTGATACGTCCACATGGCATTGTCAACATGCCTGTTTCTTTACGAATGCGCGCAGCATCTTCTACGTTAAATCCATTTTCAATATCCACTGGAGCCACTTCATATAGTGTAGCTGCCGTTAAGATATTTCCACGACTAATATTTAAAACATCCACACCGAATTCTTTGGCATCTTTACAGAATTCAATCACTTCTTCAACCGTTAATCCACCTTCCAACATGTCATCATGACAATCTACACGCATGAATAGTGGCATATCTTCTGGCATATTGGCACGAATCGATTTAATACATTCCAATGGGAATTTCTTACGGTTTTCAAAAGAGCCACCCCACTCATCACTTCGATGGTTAATTCCACCTGAAAGCATAGAGTGTGGTAAATAGTTATGTGCACAATGGAATTCTAAACAATCAAATCCAGCTTCTACTGCACGTTTTGCAGCTTGTCCAAACTTATCTATTATATCGAGTAATCTTTCATTTGTGATAGCTGGCACTGTATATTGTGGACTTAATGGTAAGTCATTGGGCACTAAAATCTGAGCCGTTTGATCTGAAGCTACGGCTAATCCACCTTGCCATAATTGAATGCAAGTTTTTCCTCCAGCTTCATGCACGGCATCATTTAATTTTTTAAATTCTGGAATGTATTTGTCTTCGGCAATCGACAAGAATCCAAAAGGTGCACTGGCCGCATCAACACTTGTAACTTCAATTGTATTTAATCCATTTCCACCTTTTGCACGAGCCACATGATACGCAATCAGCTTATCTGTAACACTCTTTCCATCTTCACTTTCCGCACTTTCATGTGTTCCCATCGCAGACATGACAACACGATTTCTTAATTCCATACCACGAATCTGTATGGGTTCAAACAATTTGTCAAACATTTGATTCTCCTCCTTTTCGTATGTTTATTTCTTATTTTATTATACTTCAATTGTTAGCGGTTTCACATACACAAAAGAAAAAGAGCTGTCATTCTTTGACAACTCGTACGGTTTCAATACCATAATATTTCATGACTTCAATAGAAGACTCACTAATCACTTCTCCTGGAATCACTGGAAGAATCGCAGGAGGACAAGATACAGTCACACTGGAGCATACCTGTCCTAATGATTTAGATACATCCAATGTTATGCTTGGCGAAAATAAAGCTTGACGCACATTCATGGCTTTTTTAGATTGTTCTAATTTTGGTGGTTTATTTACTAAAATGGGTTTTCTTTCAATTCCACATAAACATGTCTCTAATCGTTTTAAGTCATCCTTCGTATTATATGGAGATGGCATTAATACAATATAGTCTGAATCATAGAATTCAGGATAGATATCACATTCCATTAAAAGATTTGCGATTTCATTTCCAGTATAGCCAAACTCTTTCGTTGAAATCGTTATCTTCATAGGTTCACCAGATAATATCGTGTATCCATATTGAACCAACGTATTCTTTAATCCATCAACTCTTTGAATACATTCAGACAAAGAGTTTCTAAACGTAGTATCCAACACCTCATTTGCTGCATCTAAAGATGCCATAATCAAATAAGATGGGCTTGTAGAAGAAAAGTATTCCATAAAATGTTTAACGTCATTTTTCCATACTTGATTCAAAGAATCACTTAAGTGTAGATAAGCTCCCCCTGTAAGTACAGGTAGTGTTTTATGGGCCGAATCACAACATAGATCAGCTCCTAAATCAATAGGATGTAAAGACGGTTCTAAAAAACGAAGATATGCACCATGCGCATTATCGATGGCGAGTAGTACATTATGTTTTTTACATACACTAGCTAAAGACTGAATATCCAAAAGATTTCCTAAATAGTCTGGATTTGTCAGATATACAGCCGTTGGAAGACTTTCAATAATCGCCTTTTCTAAATCCTCTGCATGTATCTTACAAGATAAATAATCACTATTTCCATATAACCATTCAATGTCAAAATCTAGTAGTGCAGCCGCATGAATAAAACTTCGATGCGCATTTCTTCCTGCAAGAATTTTAGGCTTCTTGCCTTTACTTTTGGCATCTTGGCATAATATCGTGCACATCGTTTGAATGCATAAAGTAGAGCCTTGGGTTGAATAATAGGTTGGACAGCCAAATAAGTTTGAAGCATTTTGTTCACTTTCCTTAATGATTCCTTCTGCCGCAAACAATTCATCAGCTCCATAAATTTCTGTAAGATCCATTCCTTCAAAACCAAGAATGCCAGCGCCTTTATGGCCTGGCATATGCATTCTTACAGGTGATTTTTCTTGATATGATTTTAGAAAATTAACAATCGGCGTCTTCATGATTATTTTCTTTCATATCACGAATAATGGCTACGGCAAGGGCACACTCTAGTCGTTTACAGAATAGTTCACAACCCTCTTTATATGCACCTTTGACAGATCCTGTCGCATGGTATGCATTGGCTGCACATCCTCCAGAACAATAAAGTCTTGCCCAACAATCTGCACACTCTTTACGTGCATATACGTTACATGATGCAAATTCATCCTGAATCTTTTTGTTTGTGACACCCGTATAAATGTCTCCTAATTTAAAGGCTTCTTCTCCTACAAATTGGTGACAAGGATATAAATCTCCCCATGGTGTTACGGCCATATATTCAGTTCCTGAACCACATCCTGAAATACGTTTATAAATACATGGTCCACCTTTTAAATCAATCATATAGTGATAGAAAGTAAATGGATCTTTCTTCTCATCATATTCCAACATCAACTTCGCTAAATCTTCATATTGTTTTTTCACAACTTCACGATCGGCTTCTGTTAATGCAGCAGGATCATCCGATTTGGCAACAACAGGTTCCATACTTAATTCTCTAAATCCTAAATCTAACATTTGTTGCACATCTTTTAAGAAGTCTGGATTGGCATGTGTAAAAGTACCACGCATATAGTAATTTTTACCTTCACGAGCCTTTACTAACTTTTGGAACTTAGGGACGATCGTATCAAAACTTCCCTTACCAGAATAATCCACACGATAACGGTCATGAACTTCTTTACGTCCATCTAAACTTAAAACAACGTTGCTCATTTCTTTGTTCGCAAATTCGATTACGTCATCATCAATCAACATACCATTTGTCGTTAATGTAAAACGGAAATTCTTTCCAGCATCTTTTTCAATACTGCGAGCATACTCCACCAATTGTTTAACCACATCAAAGTTCATTAGTGGTTCTCCACCAAAGAAATCCACTTCTAAGTTTCTGCGTGTTCCTGAATTTTCCACCAAGAAATCAAGAGCTCGTTTTCCCGTTTCAAAACTCATCAATGCACGATCTCCATGGTATTTTCCTTGGCTGGCAAAACAATACGAGCAATTCAAGTTACAAGTATGGGCAATATGAAGACATAAAGCTTTAATAACGCCACTTGTCTTAGCCTTTAACTGACCTGCCATTGGCTCATATGTATCTTCACTAAATAAACGACCTTGTTCTTTTAATTCTAAAATCTGGTCGTAACATTCTTCTAATTCAGATGTTTCAACACTAGGATATTTCTCCTTCATTTTTAAAACCAAGGTGTTTTTATCTTTATCTAAAAATTCAGCAATCATATCATAGGCAATTTCATCTACCACATGAATGCTTCCTGAACAAATATCCAATACAATATTCTGATTAAACATCTTATACTGATGAATCATCTATATTTCCTCCTCAAAATTTAAAAAATGCTGCCTTAAAGGCGGCATTAAAAATGCCGAATCACTTCGGCATTTCTTAATTACTTACTTTCTTTATTATTTTCGCAAGCTTGGTTAGCGATTCCGCAGCTAGTTTTACAAGCTGATTGGCAAGAAGTTTGGCATTCTCCACATCCACCATTTTTTGCACTTTCACACAAGTTACGAGTATCTACTGTATTAATATGTTTCATGATTATATACCCCCATATAAATTCCCTTTTATTTTAACACGCCAACCAAAGAATATCAAATTAAAAAGGCATTCCGAAGAATACCTTTATAAACTATTTAGAACTTTCTTCCTTAGTACGGAATACATAACGACTCGTTACTGTAGCACCTTCTGGAGCACCAGAGTAAGAAGCATATTCTTTGTTCATAGCTTTGATTTCATCCATTACACTTTGTAAGGTTTCAAGTTCTCCAACACCTAAATCAACCTTTTCTTTTAATTGATCCAATCCTTCAGACTTGAATTGTTCATTACCCTCATACAATTGTTTAGCACCTGAATTCAATGTTTCAAATGCCTTACCTAATGTATCTAATCCATCAGCCATTTCATTAAATGTTCCACTTTGTCCAGCAAGTGTTCCTGTAGCATCTGATAATGCACTAGCTCCACCATTTAATGTAGCACTATTTGAAGATAATGTTTTACTTCCTTGTGCAACCTGAGTAATTCCAGCCTCTGATTTCTTTTGAAGTTGAGTTAATCCAGCATTTACTTGTTGAACACCACCTAAGATTCCTTCAGAACCTGCAGATAATTTCTTAGCAGCAGCTTGTAAACCAGTTACCAACTCTTTGAAGTTTTTAGCATTTTTCACCGTTGGAGTACTTGGATCTGTATATTGATTTAACAATTTATTCATTTCACCTAAAGTACCCTGTGCTACAATTAAATCATTCTTCAATCCACCGTTGCCATTTTCTCCAACTAATGTTTTTTGAGCATCTTTTAAACCTAATGTCACTTTTGAAGTTGTACCAACTAATGTAGTTACTAATTCTGAAATGTTATTTTGATCTTTTTCTACCTTTTCAACGTATTGATTTAGATTATCAATATCGCTAACAGTAAAGCTTTCTGGAATCAAACTTGCTAATACATCAGATCCAGCAGAAGGCTTATTTTGCTGCAATTTATCAATAGCATCCTGAATTTCTCCCTGCTTTTTAACATCATCAGTTGCTGATTTTGCTTCATTCAATGCAGTAACTGCAGTTGTATATGCAGTATCAATATTGCTATTAGCATCCTTAGTAGCTTGATTAATTTTATTTATCTGATCATTTATTAAATTAATTTGTTCTTTAATTTCATTATTTTTTTCATCAATTTCATTGTTTTTATTTGAAATCTGGTCTTTTAAAACAGACACATGATCTTTTAATGTTTCCACATCAGATTTCAAGTCATCATTATATTGGTTAATGTCATTAATTTTACCTGAAGCAATTGTAAGACTATTACTTAAACCATCTAATTTCTCAATATCATCATTGATAGTTTTTTGCATACCACCTAAAGTATCCATAGCTGTGTTTATTTGGCTCTGCATAGTATCTAGTTCATTTGGATTTAATGTATTGACTTGTGCTTTTAATTGTTTTAAACCTTCATTTAATTTAGTTGCACCATCCAATAGATTTGTTTTTCCTTGACCTAAGTTACCTGAAACACCAGTTTGAATTTGAGATACACCTTGAGGAATTCCATACAACTGTTGACTTCCTGCAGCTAAAGTATCCACACCATTTGTATAAGCTGTTAATCCTGTTTGTAATGCTTTAACACCATCATTTAATTGGATAGCACCTGCAGATAATTGTCTTACTTGATCAGATGAACCTGTTAATGGAGCAGCTTGTTCTTTTAATTGTGTTGTTCCATCATACAATTGTTTAGAACCATCGATCAATTGATCATCAGCTTCCATTAATTGATCAATTCCATCTGTTAATTCAGATACAGAACCAATGTCACCTAATTCACTTGCCAAATCAATTTCATTTGTCATACCAACCATGATAGAACCTAAATCAAAATCATTGACATCCGCTTCTACTGTTACATCATCACTAATTCCTAATTGATTATTTACTTTGTCTAAACCTGCAGATTTTAATGTTTCATTCAAACCTGGAATATTCGCAAATGCCAACATTTCATTTGTTCCATCATTTACGATCTTACCAGATTCACACTTCACATTTGAGAACTTACCAGTACTCATATTCAACATACCACCAGCTAAATAACTAGGGTGAATCACAATGGATTTGCCATTGATATTTTTAACTTGTGAATAGTTATTTGTGAAAGAAATCATTAATTTCAAATGACCAGACTTACCTTCCATATCTTTTGCAGACATTTCCTGACCATCTAATTCATAACGAATCTTAACAGACACAGGAAGTTGTTTTGTGGCTGTACCTTCATAATACACATCATTTCCTTTCGCATTCCATGTATATGTATTTCCATCTTTTGAAGGTTTTTCATTTGATTTAATGTTCTTAACATCTGTTAAATTTAAAGTTTCTTTAATATTATTAATTCCATCCTCATCATGTAACCAGCTAGATACGATTGTATCGCTGATGGAACCATCTGAGTTTAATACAGAATAAACGGTTTCTGTTTTTTCTGTAGGATTTTCATCATTACTTTGCGCAAATACAGTCACAGGCATCATACTTCCTGCCATAACTGCACTCAACAATACACTACCAACTACTTTTACTGTATGATTTAAATTCATATTTATTCTCCTTTCGCTTCCATGTTTGATTCTGGCCAATTCTTTGTCGTTTTTTCAATGAACTTGTGGCAGAAAATCAACAATGAAGGCAATACTAATAAGATACTTACGACTGAAATTAATGCACCACGCGCTAATAAGATAACTAATGATTTAATCAAATCCATCTTAGCTACAAAGCTTACACCGATACATGCGGCAAAGAATGAGAATCCACTTGTCATAATGGAAACACTCGATTTTTCCATCGCAATCAAAGCCGCTTCCTTAACCTTCTTACCATGCGATAATTCTTCTTTAAAACGCGTTGTCATTAAAATGGCATAGTCTACTGTGGCACCCAATTGAATAGTTCCGATAACCATACTTGCGATAAATGGAAGTGTAGTTCCTGTAAAGAATGGAATACCCATATTGATTGTAATCGCAAATTCAATGGTTAGTACTAAAATGACTGGAAGTGCAAATGATTTAAATGTTAAGGCAACAATGATAAAGATCATAATGACAGATAATACGTTAACCATCGCAAAGTCTGTATTTGTTGTTGTGATTAAATCACGTGTCATACTTCCTTCTCCACCAATCATACCCTTCTTATCATATTTATGAATGATGGTATCCATTTTATCTAACTGTGTATTTAATTCATTGGTTGCAGCTTTATAATCACTGTTCACAACGATCAATTTCTTTCCACCATTTTGGAAAATATCCTTTACTACACTAGGAGTAAAGTTGGATGCAAGTCCTGGACCCACAAATTCTTCATACGCTAATACGTTATGAATTCCTTTTAAATCTTTGATTTCAGAACACATATTCTGAATTTCATTGGTCGTTAATTTATCATCCACTAAAACGAAATGCGTTGTTGTCATATCAAATTTATCTTTTAACTGATTTGTACCAATAATACTCGCAAAATCACCTGGCATACCAGAAATCAAATCATAATAGATATTTGTATGTGCCTGACCATATCCAAATGGAATGAAAATCAATACGAAGGCAACAAGAATTTTCTTATAATGTCTAATGACAAAACGAGGAACTCTATGTAACTCATTCAAAATGGTTTTATGTTTGTACTTTTCAATCGCCTTATCAAAGAACATCAACAAACTTGGCAAAATGAAGATGGTTGATAATACACCAAGGACAACACCTTTGGCCATAACGATACCAATATCTCTACCTAGTGTTAACTGCATTACACACAAGGCAACGAAGCCAGCGATCGTTGTGATTGAACTTGAAGTAATTGAAGTAAATGTAGCTTTGATGGCCTTAGCCATAGCTTCTTCATTTGGAAGTTTTTGTTTTTCTTCTTGATATCTATGTAATAAGAAGATGGAATAATCCAATGTTACAGCCAACTGTAATACAACGGCCAAAGCCTTTGTGATATAACTAATTTCACCCAAGAATACGTTTGTACCAAAGTTATAAACGATTGGGAAAATCATTCCTAACATAAATACAACTGGAGCAATCGTACTCTCTAATCCTAAGAACAATACGATCATACATAATACAACCGCAATACCTGCATAGATTGGCGTATCATGTTCTGTTTGATCTTTAGTATCTTCACTGATGGCTGAAATACCACCTAAGTAACAATCATCTTTTGTATATTTTTTTATTTTACTAATCGCATTCATTGTACGCATTGACGATGTTGGCTCTTTAAATGTAACAATCATCATTGTACTGTCGCCAGAATAAAGCATATCCTGAATGCTTTCTGGAATTGCCTGTTTTGGAACAGAGATATCTAATACATCATCTCTCCAAATACATTTTTCAACTCCATCAATTTTATTGATCTCTTCCTTAATTTTTGCGGCCTCTTGATCCGTCTTGTTGTTGACAACCAAGAAGTCTACACTCGATAAGTTAAAATCATCTCCAAGAATCTTTTGTGTTTTCATAGATTCTGAAGTCGAAGGTAAATAAGATAATAAATCGTAATTAATATTTGTATTGAAATAACCAATTGCACTTGGAATCAAAAGAACAATGGCCACAGCCAAAATCATATTACGATATTTAACTATCCATTTTGACATCTTATCCATATCGAATCACCTTTTTTCTATCCTTTCCTTTACTACGTGAAGAGTATAGTACCAAACTGACCGCTAGTCAATATTTATGTTTTATTTTTTTTAAAATTCCCAATATACAATTGTTTTAATATGTTCAATCGGTCATTTTTATTTGTATTTTTTAAATTATTGTTTATAATAAGGATGGTGATACGCATGAAAAGTAAGATAATCGAAAACAAGAAAATAAAAGAAAACAACCTCTTACAGGCTGCCTTTAATCTATTCACAAAAGAAGACATCACAAATGTCTCTGTTAATGATATTGTAAAAAACGCGGGAGTCGCAAAAGGAACATTCTATCTTTATTTCAAAGATAAATATCAAATACGCGATATTCTAATTCAAAAAGAAGCACATCGCCTATTTGAAGAAGCCCACAAACAATTAGAGAAAAATGATATTCGTAATTTTGAAGACTCTGTTATCTTCTTGATTAATCAAGTATTGATTCGATTAGAAAACAATCCATTGATTTTAAAATTCGTTGAAAGAAACCTATCTTGGGGCGTGTTCCATGCTCAGTTAAATACGGCTATCGATAATGATAGTTTCAATCTTATAAAAGAGTTTAACGAAATCGCAACCGCAAATGGATATGAATTTGAAAATTCAGAAGTCATACTCTACTTAATAGTTGAACTTACAGGAAGTACTTGCTACAACAGTATTCTTCATAGTCAACCCCTTCCTATCGAAGAATATAAACCCATTCTTTTCGATTCCATTCGAGCTATTCTTTCCCAAGGAAAGAAAAAAAGCTAGGACAAGCCTAGCGTATAATAATATAAATCATATAAATGACATATACGAGGATCGTAAAGATCCCCTTTTTTCTTGTCATTGTATCTCCCTTTTTCGCAATACCATAAATCAATAGAGAAATACCAATCAAGACAAAAGTATCAATAATATTCTGTGAAGTAGCCGCAATTGGATGAATTGTACTTGAAGCACCCAAAATAAATAAAATATTCATAATGTTACTTCCAATCGCATTACCCAAAGATAAACCACTCTCACCTTTTCTTGCCGCAACAACACTTGTTACTAACTCAGGCAATGAAGTTCCAATAGATACGACAGTTAAACCAATCAACGTATCACTCATACCAAGCATAGCTGCAATCTGTTTTGCACTATCTACAGTGATGTCTCCACCCCAGATAATACACGCAACTCCAATCACGATATAAATCAAGCATTTGATTCCTGATAAAGTTTCAACTTCCTCATCCTCAACACGATTCTTTTTAGCACTGCGAATCAAGTTTAAAATAAACAAAACTAAACCCACTAAGAAGATAATTCCTTCAAAGCGATTCAACATTCCATTTAACACAAAAATAGAAAGTAAGATGCTCACTAAAATATTGATTTTTAGATCACGATTCAAAATATCCTTATCCATTAAAAATGGAGTAATCACTGCACTAGTTCCAACCACAACCAACGTATTGAAAATATTAGAACCCACAATATTTGAAATCGCAATTTCATTACTGCCCATTAAGCCAGCCGTAATACTCACACTCGCTTCTGGTAAGCTTGTTCCAAGTGCTACAATTGTCAAACCAATAATAACTGAAGGCACTTTTAACTTACGAGCCACACTTGCACTGCCATCCACAAACAAGTCTGCACCCTTCATTAAAAGGACCATACCTAATACTAATAAAAGAAATACCATTTTCTCAATCCTTTCAAAGTCACCTTATTATATCACAGGCTTAAAATAAAAGAAGAGATTTTTTCTCTTCTTATCAATCACTTAATACTCGTTTTAGACTCTCAACAGATATTGAACAAACCTTAGAAATCTCATTGACACTCATTCCATTCTTTATCATAGTCTTGTACAAAAGAACTTGTCCTAACTCTACACCTTGTTCAATGCCTTGTTTGATTCCTAACTCAATTCCTTCAGCTTTCCATTCCT
>OLVX01002267.1_pt1 | contig 14364 bp, 8 predicted proteins | sample 1673271 | NCBI WGS metagenome assembly OLVX01 (sample SAMEA3178939, study PRJEB25190) | human gut metagenome | biome: human gut; feature: human-associated habitat; material: faeces | place: Austria | collected 2013
ACCAAGACCGGCGGCGTGGTGTGGACCACGAACGCGCAGAAGGCCGTTGAGGAAAAGGGTGGCGAGATTCAGACGAACACCGAAGTGACCGACATCTATCAGGATGAAACGGGCACCGTGGTGGGTGTTGCCGCTGGCAAGAAGAATTACAAGGCCAACAAGGGCGTTGTGTTCGCGATGGCGTCTATCGACCATAACGAAGAGATGGCCTTCCGCTATGACCAGCAGCAATACTGGGATCTGAAGACCCAGTTCGTGGCAACGGCCGAAACCAACACGGGCGACGGCATTCGTATCGGCATGGCCCATGGCGCCGATTCCGCCTTCCATGGCGCGGTCGACCTTATTCTGCAAACCTGGAGCTACACAAACAACCAGAACCCCGAGATTCCGTATATCCTCATCGATCAGCGTGGCAACCGCTTCGTTCGCGAAGATACCACGTATGCGTTCCATTGCCGCGCGATGTTCAACGCAGCTATGGCTCAGGGTGGCATTGATGGCTGCACCTATATGCTTATGGATTCCAAGATGACCACCGCAGATGCGAAATGCGCATGGAGCGATAATGCGAAAGACGGTGCGAAAACTCGCGAGGCTGCGCTTGCCGATGGCTCTATGGTGCAGGCCGACACGCTCGAAGGTTTGGCCGAGAAGCTTGGCATGTCTGGCGCAAATCTCAAGGCGACCGTTGATGCGTGGAATGCTGCGTGCGCTGCGGGCGAGGACGCAGCATATGGCCGCAAGGTTCAGCTTACCGCCCTCGATACCGCGCCGTATTACGCCTGGAAGACGCAGAACACCAACATCGGTTCCATTGGTGGCCTGATCATCGATACCGATGCTCGAATCCTCGATGTTGACGGCAATCCGATTCCTCACCTGTATGGCGGCGGTGTGAATACTGCCGGTTGGCTTGGCCCCTACTATCCCGGTTCGGGTACGTGCCTGCAGGGTGCGCTGAATTGGGGCCGCATCGCAGGCGCAAGCGCAGCCTCGTCGAAGTAGGACAGGGACCTGTTAAATGCTCGTAGCGTTTAACAGGTTTGAACACAGCCCCGCCGACCCATCCTCCCCGGTCGGCGGGGTTACGATTAATGGCAGAAAGAAATCCATTTGCATCAAATGTCAGCGAGCGGCAAGCTGGCGAGTGTAGTTCGGGCGTTGAAAATGCCTGTGGCATTTTCAATTCCTGCCTATGCGCCCGAGCGGGCGCGCCCAGCTCAGCTGGGCTCAGCGTACTTCGGTACGCGAGCCGCAGCTTGAACCCGAACTGCACTCGCCGGCTTGCCGCGTGGCATCAGTCGTTTTCGCCGTTCGGAAGAACGGCGAAACTAATCTACATCACGTAGCCCATGGAAAGCGAGATATTGCGGGCGGCTTTCACGACAGAATGCGCCATGGTTTCGAATTCGCTTTCAGGCATGTCGGCGTTCGAGCCGCTCACGCCTACGGCGGCAATGGCGTCGCCCGAGAAATCGAAGATGGGCGCCGCGAGGCAGCGGTGGTTCGCCTCGGACTCCTCGCAATCGACGGCCCATCCGCGGCGACGCACGCCATGCAGATATTTCAAGAACTCCTGTTTGTTCGTGATGGTGTTGGCCGTGTGCGCCTCGAACGTGAATCCATAGAGCGTTTCTTCCAGCTCGTCGGCGGAAAGGCATGCGAGCAGGCATTTTCCCATAGAGGAACAGTGCGCGGGATAGCGTTTGCCTACGCGTGTGAATAGTTCGTCGGCTCTGTTGGTGGCTTCTTTCGAAATGATAGAGACGAACGGTCCGTCGAGCACGCCTAAATATGCGGGCAGTTTCAGCTCTCGCTCAAGCGCGGCAAGATGTGGCTTGGCTTCGACCTGCAGTTCGAGCGAATTGATGTGGTAACTCAGCATGCTGAAAAGTTTCGGCCCAATCGCGTAGGCTCCATTGAGCGTTTTCGTGACGTAGTCGCGTTCGAGCATGGTGGCCAAAATGCGGTGCACGGTCGACTTGCTCATGGCGGTTTGCGTCGCGAGTGCCGAAAGCCCTAGAGGCTCGCGCGATTGAGCGAGCGCTTCGAGCAAATCGAATGCCCTCTCGAGCACCTGCACGTTTCCTGTTTTCGGTTTCTCTGGCGAATCTCCCATAATCCCCTCCTCGTCAAAGAGACAACAACACTATACGCCCGCGCGGCGCTATGAGCTGCGGAAACCTAGGTGAAAAAAATAGGCCCTCGTGATAAAACGAGAGCCCATCATCAAAATTTATCGTTGCATGCGTTTGAGCGGCTTACCTGCCGAAAAGGCGGGCAAAGAAGCCCTTTTTCTTCGGTGTAGGGGCAGGCTGCGGCTTTTTTGCTTGGGTGGCGGCAGGCGCGGCGCAAGCGGTAGGCATCTTGGCCTCGATGGGAACCTTCGCGTCTTCCTTCTTGGGCTCATCGTCGATGGCAATTTCGAGAGGTGCCTTTTCCAAGGAATCGGGATTCGCCTCGACGGCAGCATGTTTTCCCTTGGTCTCGGTTTCGGCCTGGGGCTCGGTTTTGGCTTCGCTCTCGCTTGCGGTTTCGGCCTCGGCTTCGACGGGGGTTTCGCTTTCAGCGGTGGGCTCGCTTTCGCTCCCCTCGCTCTGTTCAACCTCCTCAGCGGTCACGAAATCTTCCTTGGCGTCTTCTGCCATATCGGCCATGGCGGAAGAAAGCGTGGGCGCGGTTGCAGGGGTGCCGCCCACCGCCGCGTCGACGAATTGGGGAGACGTCAGGCCGGTAGCGCGGGCGCGTTCGGCGGCGATATAGGCCTCTTTGATGAGGTGGTCTTGCGCGTCGAACGGGTTGCGGCCCTCGGGAACGAAGGCACACAGGTCGGTAAACGTGCCGTCGCTTTGCAGCTCGCGCAGCTTCGCGGTGTCAGAGAGCATGGTCGTGAAGTAGTCGAGCACGCGGGCGCGCAGTGCGGGATCGTTTACCGGCCAGGCGATTTCCACGCGTTTGTCCAGGTTGCGCGTCATAAGGTCGGCGCTCGAAAGGAATACCGTGGTTTCGTCGCCCACGCCGAACGCATAGATGCGTGAATGCTCGAGCAGGCGGCCAACCACGCTTACGATGCGAATGTTCTCGGTTTTGCCGGGAATGCCGGGAACCAGGCACGAAATGCCGCGTACCAGCATGGTGATTTTCACGCCCGCGCGGCTTGCTTCGGTAAGCTTTTCAATCATATCGCGGTCGGTGATCGCGTTGCTCTTCATAAGGATGCGAGCGGGCTTGCCGGCTTTCGCCTTTGCGATTTCGCCGTCGATGGCCTCGCACATGCGCGGCTTAATCATGAGCGGCGCTACACGCAGCTCCTTGTAGTCGCTCGACGCGCTTTCAAGCTGCATGCTGCGGAAGAAGCGCGCGGCATCCTGGCCAACTACGGGGTCGGCGGTAATCATGGAAAGGTCGGTGTAGAGCTTGGCGGTTTTCTCGTTGTAATTGCCCGTGCCGAGCTGCGTGATGAACTGCAGGCCGCCTTCGCTGCGGCGCGTGATGGCGCAGATCTTCGAGTGCACCTTGTAGTCGTGGAAGCCGTAGATGATGTTGCATCCGGCCTGCTCAAAGCGCTGGGACCACTCGATGTTGTTGCTCTCGTCGAAACGCGCACGCAGCTCGAACAATGCGGTCACGTCTTTGCCGTTTTCAGCTGCGGTAATAAGGGCCTCGGCCAGGCGCGATTGGCTTGCCAGGCGGTACAGCGTGATTTTGATGCTCACGACGTCGGGGTCGACCGCGGCTTCCTGGAGCAGCTTCACGAATGCGTCCATGGTTTCATACGGGTAAGAGAGCAGCACGTCGTGGCGAAGCACCTGGTCGGTGATGCGCTCTTTGCGCGAAAGCGATGCGGGCCATTGCGGGCTTGCCGGTTCGTCCATGAGCGGCTCGGCGATTGCTTTGGGGGCCTTGCCCATGAGGGCGAACGCGTAGCCCATGTCGAGCGGCATGCCAACGGTGTAGGCCTGCTGCTTCTTCAGGCCGAGCTTTTCGCGCAGGAATTTATCGGTTGTGTATGACAGCGGGCGCTCGCTTTCGAGGCGAACGGGAGCCAGACGGCCGCGCTTCTTCAAGATGCGCTGCATATGGCTGCGGAAGTCCTCATCGTATTCGTCGGATTCTTCGGCCGTATCGAGATCGGCGTTGCGCGTGACCTGAATCACGTTGGCGTATTTCACCGGATACATCTCGAAAATTTTGTCGGCGACCATCTCGAGCGCGTGTTCGAGCAGAATAAACGAGTATTTGCCGTTTTCACCTGTGAGCTCGATCATGCGCGGGCAGTTGCGAGGCATGGGGATGATGCCCATGAGTACGTTTTCGGCCGCTTTGGCGCGTGCGGCTTTGCGCTCGGCTTTGGTAGTGTTTTCGGGCAGCGCTTCGGCTTCGGCTTCCTCATCGAGGCGCACGGCGATATAGAGCGCGCCGTTTTCCAAGTGAGGGAACGGGTGCGTTGCGTTAATGATCTGGGGCGACACGAGCGGCAGCACGTTGCAGTCCAGATAATCCATGAGCTCTCTGTGCTGGGCGGGCGTGAGCTCGTCGGGGTAGAGCTGGTGGATGCCTGCATCATCGAGCAGGTGGCGTGTTTGGCGGAAATCTTCGGCTGCGATGGGCGTGAGTTCGCGCACGCGCGCATACACGGCATCGAGCTGTTCGCGCGGCGTCATGCCGGTCTTCGAGTCGAACACCATTTCTTTCGCGAGCTCAAGGTCGGTAAGGCTGCCGACGCGCACCATGAAGAATTCCTGTAAGTTGCTGCGCCAGATAGAGATGAATTTCAGGCGCTCGAGCAAGGGAACGTGCGGGTCGATGGATTGGTCGAGCACGCGCTTGTTGAACTCGAGCCATGAAAGCTCGCGGTTCTGCATATAGGACTTGTGCGCCGGGCGTACGATTTTTTTCTCGAGACGATCGGCCTTCGGCTTCTTGGCCTTTTTCGTGCCGTCTACCTCTGCGACGGTGGCCTTTGCTTCGTTTTCCTCACCCATGATATTCCTCCCTCATGTGCATCGAGAACAGGGGAAATGCACCAAATCGCATAGATATGGGGCGTATTCTCCTGAAAAAGCGCATCAGCTACTAACTATTATACCGATAAGCAGATGCTATGAATTTGCACAAACCCAAGGCTTTGCACCGATTTAGCGAAAGGGGCCTTACGGGGTGCGAGTGGGCGAGTGCTGGGGGCGGACGGGTATCAAAAGGTGGCTGCGAGGCGCACACATGCTGCAGAAAAGTGCCGATGTGCTAAACGCTACGAGCATTCGACATGTGCTAAATGCTCGTAGCGTTGAGCACATCGGTGTATGTTCGACACGTTTAAGGGCGGAATGGGCGCGGAATGGGCGCGGCGGGAAAACTGAATTCGGCGTGCGTGCGGCGCGAAGATTTGTTTTGGCGCACGGGCGACAGGCAAGCTTGCCTCAAACGCCTGCGTCAAGCCCGCAACGACGTGTAAACAGTTGCACGAAATGTCCGTTGCCGCCTCGCCTGTGGGCGACGTTGACGCATAATTGGGCCAACGCACAATGTGAAAGGGGATTCATATGCTGGAACAAGTCGATCTTTCGGCGAAAATGTCGAAAGAAGAATACAAGCCCCTGCACGACGAACTTATTGCGAAACTCGTAGTGCTGCAGCAAGAGGCCCGCAAGAAGGGCGTGGGCGTCGTTGCATTGTTCGAAGGCTGGAACGGCGCGGGCAAGGGGAGCCGCATCGGCGATTTGGTCTACGAGCTCGACGCGCGTGCGACGCACATGCATGTGCTATCGAATTTCGACGAGGAAGGCGCGGCTCGTTTTCGCGATATGGGCTCGGGCGTTACCGGCTTCGAGCCGCTCATGCAGGAATTCTGGCAGGCGCTTGGCCCCCGCGGCGACATGACGCTGTACGAACGCGGGTGGTACACGGCGGCCGCACGTCGTTTGGTGTACACCGATTCCGAGGCGAATCATGCGGCCCACCTGCAGGCTTACAGGCGCGCCGTGAGCGAGTTCGAGCGACAGCTTTCCGCCGATGGCTACGTGGTGCTGAAGTTTTTTGTCCACATTTCGAAGGACGTACAGAAGAAGCGCCTGAAGGGCCTTCACGACAATCCCGATACCGCGTGGCGCGTGAGCGACGAAGAGCTCGCCACCGTGAAGGACTACGACGAGATTTACGCGCGCTATGATGAGCTTTTGCGCAATACCGATTTCGATTTCGCGCGTTGGACCATGGTCAACGGCGAGGACAAGCGTTCCGCGAACATCGCAATTGCCAAGGCGCTCGTGCGTGCCTTAGAGCGCGCGCTTGCGAGCGGTCCCGATGCTGCCGCCGAAGCCGCCGCTGCGAAGGCTGCCGCCAACAGTGCCGGCGCTCTTGATCAGGCCGATCCGCGCGACCGCACGCCCGAAGAGACCGAGCGCGTGATGGCTGCTGCTCGTGCGCAGGCTGCCGAGCAGGCCGAAGAGGCGCCGCTGCATTCGCGCTTCACCATCGTGAAGAACCCGCCGCGTTTGGCCGATATCGACCATACGCTCGCGCTTGCCAGGGAAGAATATCAGGAAGCGCTTAAGCGCGAACAGAAGCGTTTCGCCGAGCTTGAGCTGAAAATGTACCTGGCCCGCGTTCCGCTTATGGTTCTGTATGAAGGCGATGACGCGGCTGGCAAGGGCGGCAACATCAAGCGTGTGGCGCAGGCTATCGACCCGCGCGCTTACACCATCTTCCCCAGCCCAGCACCCACGAAAGTCGAGCTTGCGCATCCGCATCTGTGGCGCTACTGGACGCGCCTGCCGCGTGCTGGCCATGTGGGGATTTACGACCGCAGCTGGTATGGCCGCGTGCTTGTTGAGCGTGTTGAAGGTTTCGCGAGCCCCGCGGAATGGAGCCGCGCCTACGACGAGATCAACGAATTCGAGGGCGAGCTTGAGGCATGGGGCGCGCTGTTGTTGAAATTCTGGGTTGCGGTAAGCCCCGAGGAGCAGCTCAACCGCTTCAACGATCGTCAGAACAATCCCGACAAGCAATGGAAAATCACGCCGGAAGATTGGCGCAATCGCGACAAGCATCCGCAATACGATGCTGCCGTCGATGATATGTTCCGCCTCACGAGCACGCCGTATGCTCCGTGGCGCATTCTTGAGTCCACGAACAAATACTACGCGCGCGTGAAGGCGTTGAAAATCATCAACGACGAGCTCGAAAAACGCTTGGGGTTGTAGCTGCGTTCGCGTTTTTGTTCACAATGGGCCTCGAATGTGGCATTTACATGCTTTCGAAAGGGTATTCGGAAAGGAAACCCCAGGTCTCATACTTTGTGACCTGGGGTTTTGCATGCAAGGTTAGGTGTAATGCGCCCCGACCGCTTAGGAACGGGGCGCACATGCCACATTCGACACGCTTTTTGAACAGAATTCTGGTTGCGCGATTCCGCGCCTTTGTACCGTCCTCGGGAAGATGTGCGGTGAAGGCACGCGGAAACCCGCAACGAAAAGGCGATGAGCACATGTGACGAAAGCATGCGATATGTGCGGCGGGCGCGGCGACGAGAGCCGCATTCGGCCCAAACGATGCCCACGTGCCGCCTTCGCGAAAAATAGGCGCACTGGGCAGGAGTTCCTTTGTGCTGCTGCGTCCTTTCTTCTATAGTGGGCAGCATGAATACGAACAAACAAAACCCTTATCGTGCGAATTCGGCGCAGGGGCCCGCCCAACAGGGTGGGTTCGTTCCTGCGCGCCCTGCGCAATCTCGCCATGCGGCAAATCCCTATTCCGCCAACGCTTGTGGTGCGGCGCGGCCGTCGACGCAAAACGCCGTCGATTATTCCCGTGCCAACTACGGTTCGAATATGGGCGGGGGCAAGCACGGCCGCGGCGGCAAACATGGCGGTTCGGGAAAGAGTCGCGTGTGGACAATCGTTCTTATTGTTGCCGCGATTGTGCTTGCGGTTTCGCTCGGCGTGCTTGGCGTTATTGGCTATGGCTATTGGCATGGCACGAAGGTCTACGATGACATTTCCGCGACATCGGGCTTGGCGAAAGAGGAAACCGCGCTCGCCGATATGACGGTGAACTGGGATGCACTGCGTGAGCAGAACGAAGACATCGTCGGATGGGTGTACATGCCGGGCACGAGCATCGACTATCCTATTGTGCAGGGCGAAAACGACGAGGAATACTTGCAGAAAGACTTCACGGGCAGCACGAGCGGCCTGGTGCACAAGGGCGCTATTTTCCTTTCCGCCGATAATGCGGGCGATTTCTCCGATTCGAACAGCTTCATCTATGGCCACAACATGAATGACGAAACCATGTTTGCGCACATTCTGGCCATGACCGATCAGGCGACGTTTGATGCAGCGCGCACGTTCTATATTTTGACGCCCACGCAGAACTACCGCTGCCGCACCTATGCGCTCGATGTTGTGAAGAATACGGAAACGAACATCTTGCAGCCGAACTTCGCCGATGAAGCGGCCATGCGCTCATATATGACGGCACGCATCAACGATTCCGCGGTAGGCGCACCGACCGATGTCGATTTGGCGTCGGTAACGAAGCTGTTCACGCTCATCACGTGTGGCGACGACTACGCGAACACGCGTGCGGTGCTCTGTGGCGGCTGCGTCGAGCAGGCGACGCCCGCGAACGCGGAATAAAGTCCTCGCCGCGCACGACTGAATACTGGGGGATAACCGGAGTAGTTCCTCATTGAAAAGGCGGGTATTAGCCAAAACAAGCCCGCCTTTTGTATATCTATTGACTGCCCCTCGACCACTCATCCGTTGGTTTCGTTTGTGCATGCATGCTTTTCAGCCTCACGGCGTGCGTGCGATGGTACCATGCAAATATCTGGCCAATTTTGGCCAAGCATCGAGCGTGTTCGAACGTTTTCCGACAAGGGGGAATACCGGGTGGCAACGTCAATCTTTCCCGGCGAGAAGCCAGATCGGCTTGAAGAAGAGTGCGCGGTGTTTGGAGTGTACTCCACCACCGATGATGTCGCGAGGCTGACCTGCTTTGGCTTGCAGGCCCTGCAGCATCGCGGCCAAGAAAGCGCTGGCATTGCGGTGGGCGATGGCGACACCGTGACGGTTACGAAAGACTTGGGCTTGGTTACCCAGGTGTTCAATGAAAGCGCGCTCGCTGCGTTGCGCGGCGAAGTGGCCGTGGGCCATTGCCGTTACTCCACGAGCGGCGGCATGGGCAACTGGACAAGTGCCCAGCCCCATATGTCGGCCATCGACGAGGTGCTCATCGCGCTTGCACACAATGGCACGCTTGTGAACACGAACCGCATTCGCGCCGACCTTATTAGCAAGGGCGTCGAATTCCGCAGCAACACCGACTCGGAAGTCGCGTGCCAGGTCATTGGCTATTACACGCGCGAAACCCATCATCTTACCGAGGGCATCAAAACTGCCATGGAGATGATTGACGGCGCCTATGCCATGGTGCTCGCGAGCCCCACGGCGCTCTATGCGTTCCGCGACCCGCACGGCATTCGTCCGCTGTGCTTGGGCAAGCTTCCCGACGATCGCGGCTGGGTCGTTTCCAGCGAAACTTGCGGCCTCGATATCGTGGGCGCGGAATTCGTGCGCGATGTGCGCCCGGGCGAAATCATCCGCATCAACGATACGGGCATCTCGACGCTGCAGGCCATCGAGCCCCGAGAGCCGCGCGGCTGCATTTTTGAATACGTCTATTTCGCGCGCCCCGACTCGGTTATCGATGGGCAAAGCGTCTACCAGGCCCGTCGCAACATGGGTCGCATTCTTGCGAGTGAAGCTCCAGTCGAGGCCGATCTGGTGCTCGGCGTGCCCGATTCGGGCGTGCCCGGTGCGCTTGGCTACTCTGAGGCGAGCGGCATCGAATTCACCGACGGCATCGTGAAGAACCGCTACGTCGGCCGCACGTTCATTCAGCCCACGCAGGAAATGCGCCAAATGGGCATTCGCATCAAGCTCAACCCGCTGCCGAGCGTCATCGCGGGCAAGCGTCTGGTGGTCATCGACGACTCCATCGTGCGCGGCAACACGTCGAAGAAGCTCGTCGACATGCTTCGTTCGGCCGGTGCGGCGGAAATTCATTTCCGCATCGTGAGCCCCGAGGTTATGTGGCCATGCTTCTATGGCATCGACACTGCCAACCAAGACCAGCTCATCGCCGCAAACATGACCAACGAGGAAATGTGCGAGTTTATCGGCTGCGATTCGCTCGAGTTCATCTCGCTCGACGGCCTGCGCGAAGCCGTGGGCGGTGCGCACAGCAAAACATTCTGTGAGGCATGCTTCACAGGCGAATATCCCGTTGCGCTGCCCGATTCCATCACGAAGAACGCGTTTTTGAAGAAGAGCTAATCTGTTGCGCCCGCGCTCCTATCCAGGTGCGGGCGCTTCCGGTTTTCGATGGGGCAAGGGGCTTTCCCTTTGTCCCGCTTTTATTTCAGATGCAAGAGACATTGCATGAGGTTGAAAAATGGGGAAGGGAATTGCCTCTTCGCCCGTCAATGAATAGACAGGAGTCTTACCCATGGCAGAAATCACTTACGCCGACGCGGGCGTCGACATCGAAGAGGGCGCGGCCGCGGTCGACGCCATTAAAGACGCCGTGCATTCCACGTATCGTCCCGAGGTCGTGGGCGATATCGGAGGCTTCGGCGGCTTGTTCTCTGCGGCGGCATTCAAGGGTATGGAAGAGCCGCTTATGGTTTCGGGCACCGACGGCGTGGGCACGAAGCTCAAGGTCGCCCAGCTCATCGGCAAGCATGACACCGTGGGCATCGACCTGGTCGCTATGTGCGTGAACGACATTCTGGCGTGCGGCGCCGAGCCCCTGTTCTTCCTGGACTACATCGCCATTGGCAAGCTGAAGAAGGAGCATGTCGCCAAGGTTGTGGGCGGCATCGCGGAAGGCTGCCGTCAGGCGGGCTGCGCGCTTATCGGCGGCGAGATGGCCGAGCATCCCGGCGTTATGGATCCCGACGATTACGATTTGTCGGGCTTCACCGTGGGCGTTGTCGATCGCCCGAAGATGATCGGTCCCGACGGCGTCGTAGAAGGCGACGTGCTCGTGGGCTTGCGTTCGAGCGGCTTCCATTCCAACGGCTACTCGCTCGTGCGCAAGGTGCTCGTAGAGGGCAAAACCGTCGAAGAGCTTGCGGCTCCCGTGGCCGAGCTCAATGGCGAAACGCTTGGCGACGCCCTTATCGCCCCCACCCGTATTTACGTGAAGCCCGTGATCAATTGCCTGCGCAACCAGCCGGGCGACGTGCACGCCCTGGCGCACATCACGGGCGGCGGCATTACTGAAAACCTCAACCGCGCGCTTCCTGAAACCATGGACGCCCTGGTCAATAAAGATGCATGGGAAGTTCCCGCCATCATCAAGATGGGCATCGAGGCCGCCGGCCTTACCGAAGAGCAGGCGCTCAAGACCTTCAACATGGGTATTGGCATGGTGCTCATCGTCGACGCGGCGCGTGTCGACGCCGTGATGGACGAGCTGGCGAAGTCGGGCGAAGAGCCGGTCGTCATCGGCAAAATCGTCGAAGGCACTGGCGTGGTTCGTTACGCCGAATAAAGCAAAGGAGCGGGTCGGGGAAAGCCTGGCCCGCTTTCTGTTTTCGGTCTGCTCGCTCGGTCCGACGAGGCGCCTGGAAGGGGTCGCTCGGGCCGCAGCGGGCTGTCGTTCGCGTCTGGCGTCTGGGGTTTCTCGGAAAACCTTGCTGCGGCTACCGCTTCGCTCCTTTGGAGTTTCGCCATGTGCTCGCCTGGTTGCGTTTCATTTTGAAAAGAAGAACGAACATGAGCGCAGGTGGTCTCGCACAAGCCCGTTCGAGCGCGGCGGGGGCGAAACGTTGCGGGCGCCGAGCAGCGTGGCTTTTATTTGCACCTGGAAAGGATTTGAATATGACTCAACCTTTGAAAATCGGCGTTTTGCTTTCTGGTTCGGGCACGAATCTGCAGGCGCTCATTGATGACATCGCTGCGGGCACGCTGAATGCGGAAATCGTTCAGGTGGTTTCTTCGCGCCCTGACGCGTATGGAATTGAACGCGCGCAGGCTGCGGGCATTCCGGTGCTTGTCATGAACAAAACGCTGTACGCTGACGCGGAAGCCGCCGATGCCCAAATTGTCGAAGCGCTGCAGGCTGCTGGCGCCGAATACATCGTTATGGCTGGTTACATGCGTAAGGTGACGCCGGTCATGCTGCGCGCATTCCCGAATCGCGTGTTGAATTTGCACCCTGCGCTGCTGCCTTCGTTCAAGGGTGCGCATGCTATTCGCGATGCTTTCGAGGCGGGCGTGAAGGTGACGGGCGTGACCGTGCATTTCGCCAATGAAGATTACGACAAGGGCCCCATCGTCGCGCAGCGCGCGGTTGAAGTCGCGGAAAACGACACGCTCGAGACGCTCGAGGCGAAAATCCACGAGGTCGAACACGTGCTGTATCCGCAGGCCGTGCAGCTAATTGCTGAAGGCCGCGTGTCGGTCGACGAAGAATCGGGCCGCGTGCACATCAAGTAAATTCGATGCGGAGGCGAGGCGGGATTGCCCGTCTTGCTTTCTTTGATGCAGGGGTCACCTGTTAAATGCTCGTAGCGTTTAGCAGGTTTAAGGGTTTTCGCCGTGTCTCGTTTGCGAGCGGGGCGCGGCAGAAGAATGTGGTCAGCGGCGAAAGGGTAGTGAGCGGCGAACGGCGGTGATGCGGCCTGTTGGTGAGACCCGCTAAACGCTACGAGCATTTAACAGGTGCTTGCTTAGTGCGCCGCCGCGCATCGTGTCCCGCTTGCGGGTGGAATGCGATGCGGGGTAGGTGGCGGCAGTTTTAATGAGAGGTTTGTGGTGCGTATGGTAACGGCGGAATTTCTGCGCTCGCTCGCGGCGGATGTTGTCGCAGGCAGGCCGGTTGAGCTTTCTTTTGACGACTTTCCGTGTTTCACAGCTAAGGCGCTCGAGGGCCGCGCGCATGTGACGCCTGCAGCGCTCGCGGAAATTTCGGCTGGTCTTACGCCTGCCGATGCGTGCGTGTTCGAACGCGCGGCAAAGGCAATCGACGAGGGCGACCTTGCCTGGATTGGCTTCAAATATGTGTACGACGCGTCCGCTGCCTGCGAAAACGTCGACAATGAAGTCACGAAGAAATACGGTGACGTGGGTTCGGGCTGCGGCGATTCGTTCGTGTTCTTTTGCAACGACGCCAAGGAAATCGTGTGCGGCCGCGAGCATTCCCCGCGCGATATCTTCCAAATGAAAGACGCCACGCGCGGCCCTGCCATGCATACCGAGCAGTTCGATGGCCTTACATGGCTCGCTGTTGCGCTTTTCGACAAGGTACGCGTGTGGCTTTTGGGCGCTTCCGACGCGTCGGCGGAGGTCGCCGCGCTTGCGCACCATGTGGGCTTCGACGTTGTGGCGGTCGACTACGACCCTGCATACATTTCGGAAGAGCGTTTTCCGAACGCTCGTCGCCTGCTGCTCGGCGGCGGCAACTTCGATGAACTCTCCAGCATCACTGCGAACCCCGCCGATTACGCATGCGTGCTTACGCGCGGTCACATGTTCGACCCCGAGGCGTGCGTGTGGTCTATTAGGAACAATTTGCACTATATAGGCATGATGGGATGTAAGGATAAAAACGATACCGTGCATGACCTGGTGTTATCAAAGGGTAGCACTGAAGAAGGGTGGGAGCGCATCAAACGCCCCATTGGTTTGAAGTTTGGTGCAAAAACGCCCGCCGAGCTCGCCATCGCCATTGTTGCCGAGCTTGTCGATGAGCGTTATAAGCAGAATTATTCGGAAGCCGCGCGCGCGAAACACGACTCGAATTTGGGTCGATAGCGTGCATTTCGGCTTCGCTGCATGACGCGGCGGTCCGATGCGTGTCTTTTTCGCCCACTCGCGTTGATGTCGCGGCGTATGGGCGATTCGGCTGATAAGGTAAACAAAAGTCAACGGAAGGAAAACGGAGGAGGAAACGTGACTAACCCCCAGGTTAAACGCGTTCTGGTTTCTGTGACCGACAAAACGGGCGTGGTTGAGTTCGCGCGCGCTTTGCACGAGGAATTCGGAGCTGAGATTATTTCGACCGGCGGCACCGCGAAGGTGATTGCCGAGGCGGGCGTTGATGTGACGCCCATCGATGCGGTGACGAATTTCCCTGAAATGATGGACGGCCGCGTGAAGACCCTGCATCCCATGGTGCACGGCGGCCTGCTCGCGAAGCGCGACAATGCCAAGCACATGGCCGAGGCCGAAGAGCACGGCATCAAGATGATCGACATGGTGGTCGTGAATCTGTATGCCTTCGAAAAGACGGTTGCCTCGGGCGCTGACTTCGGCACCTGCATTGAGAATATCGACATCGGCGGCCCGT
>OLVX01002270.1_pt1 | contig 14355 bp, 9 predicted proteins | sample 1673271 | NCBI WGS metagenome assembly OLVX01 (sample SAMEA3178939, study PRJEB25190) | human gut metagenome | biome: human gut; feature: human-associated habitat; material: faeces | place: Austria | collected 2013
GTTCAAGTTCGTGAACTGCGCCAAATATAAATCGCTATATTCGTCAAGCCTTGCCGACACCTTATCGATAATGGTGAACTGGCCCGATTCGCGGATCTTCGACTTGATACGTTCGCTTTCGTCGGGCCGCACGTAATTCTCGGAAAGAATTCTTCGAATGCGGTCGAGGCCCTCGCGAATGGCATCGTCATCGTCGGTGGAACAATACATCCCCAGCAGGTATTCCAGCACGAAGGTGGGCACATTCGCGCCACGCTTCATGAGCGACGTAAGGTCTTTACGCACGATTTTGCCACCAAAGTGTTCCAATAGCTTGCAATCGAGCTCGTCGGCCTCGTATCCCACAGGCTGGCCATCGTCGAACCCATCGGTACCGCACTCCCGCGCCGCGTCAGCCTCTTGCTCGCCGACACCATCGCCAGCCTGCGCATATTCCTCGCAAGGTTCCACTTCGGGAACTTCCCACAAATCGTCATCGTATTCGGCAGCCATGGCCACCCCTTTCTATATACTGCGCATATGCGCTCAAATTAGAATCCAAACATGTCGCTTGGTGCGAAGGAAACCTCTATGGTGTACGGTTCCTTCCACACAATGCGCCCAGTTTCGCGCTCGCGCGCCACCAGGAAATACTGTTCTTTCGACGAGAAACTCGAGCCTTTGAGTGCGAACCGCACCTGGACCACGCGGTCTTGCGGGTTCGGCGACGTTTTATCGGCATGCGCCTTCACCACATCGCTTACCTCGTTGCCCGACGAATCGGCAAACGATAGCTCATATTCGCACGGCAGTACCTTGCCCACGGCGGGTTCTTCCTGCAAAAAATTCACGCCGAACAGCGAATTGGTAATACGGCGCACGTCGCTGAGCACTCGCAGCGTCGCCGGGCGCGTGTCTTCGAATTCCTTTGAGCGCGAGCCAACGCGCCAAAACGTAATGAGCGGCACGCACAGCTCTTGCAGGCTTACGCCGCCATGCACATAGCGGCACGTGCCGCCCTGTTGCTTGATGCGCACGCTTTGGCGCGGCGTGAAGCCGTAATATTTGCCGCCCTCGATATCGTCCATGTTCATTCCGATGAACAACGCGCCTTCGGGGTCGCCGCCGATGGCGGCAGGATCGATATCGCGGCACACGATGTGTCGCTTGCCGCAAATCGCCTGATTATCGGGCACATACGCTTTCGAAATGCGCTCGCACTCGCCAAGTTCGTGACGCGTATACAGAAAACCGTGGTCGGCGGTTATGGCAACATGCGCGCCCGGCGCATCGATGCACACGCGTCGCGCAAGCGCCACCAGATCGCGCACGGCATCATCGCACGCGTCGAATACCGAGCTTTCGGTGGCAAGCTTTTCACCCGTGGCGTCGATGACGTTGTGGTACAAATACACCACCTCGGCCGATTTCAGCAGCTCTTTGCGCTCGGCCGCAGGCATGTCGAGGTATTTCTCGGCACGAAGCGCGCGGGCGTGCGGGCTCACCGTGCGAAGCACCGCTTCGCGCTGCTCGGTTGCGGCGCTCGGCAAACCGTCCACGCACACAGCCCCGGTTTCACCATCGAGCGACATGCCACGATGCGGCAGAAGCGCCGCCATGCCGAATTCCGTGATGGACGGGTATGTCGCCTGCATGCTATCCAGCTTTACCATGCCGCCCTTTTCGCGTTCAAGTTCGTCCGCGATCTCGCGCCCCACCTCGAAACGCAGCGCATCGGACACGATGACCACCATCGTTTTCGCCGACCCCTTGCATGCGGGCATGATTTTCCAGAAGAAATCGCGCTGACGGTCGATGCCCGAAATGCAGCCCGAATCAAGCCACTGCGCCTGCGCGGCGTTCGTCCAGCACGCATTCGATTCCGCCAAAAACCACCCGCTGTAAAGGTTTTCGGCCCATTCGAGCGCCGAGCGCACGGGCTCTTCGAGCGTTTCATAGCCTTTCTCGCGGCATGCCCCATATGCGCGGCAAAGCGAGCGATAAAGCGCGTCCATGTCGCACCAATCGTCGACATAGGCATTCCACACCTCGGCGGGAAGCGCCACATGGAAACCCTGAGCGTGGCGCGTTTTGAACTCGCGCATACCAGCCACGGCGGCAAGCACTTCGAAATAACAGGCCACACGCGCATACCACGACAAATTCGCGCGGCGGCACAACGCCTTGCGCGCATCGCACACTCGGTCGGCCCCCTCGGCGAACGACGTGAGCAGCGATGCCAGAATTGCCTCGTTCACACACGGAAACACGTCGCATTCGACAATGGCATCAAGTGGCGCGCAGGAAAAACGCGCTGCCAAGCCGCATTCGTTTTCCACAAGACGGCACATTTCGAAAAGAGCCTCCGACGAAAAACGAGGGTCGCGATCCCAATCGCTCACGAGCGCCATGCAAAACGTCGCATTGGCCTCGCTTATATGCGATTCGAGCCCAGAAAGCTGGTCGCGTGCGATGGAAATCGACGCAGCCGACAGCAGCACATGCGATGCAAGCGCGACAAAAGAATCGCGCCCGTCGAGCGCGCCATCGAAGCCGGTGAGGCGCTTCACGCAACGCTCCAAAGCTTCGGCGGCATCGTATTTCACGAACAACTCTGCCGCCTGGGCGCCGTCGCGCTGCAACGCAGCCAAGTAACCGCGCACCACGAACGACGCACGCGCATCATCGGGAGCCTCGCCGCCAAGCAGCGCGGCCAACACGCCCAGCTCAACCTGTGCGCCCGTCTGCGGAGCAGGACAGCACTTGGAAAACTGGCGGCGACGGGTTTTCGCTGCGAAAAACGAGCGATACGTCGAAAGCACCGCGCGCACGTCGCTTGCATCGGCAGTATTGAGTTCGTCGGCCAGAATAGATAGAAAATCGGCCTGGAAATGATCGGCATACAGTTCAACATCGGCAAGCCAGTCGCCCTCGATATCGCCTCGGGCACGCTGGCGATACACCAACAGGTCGTTTTCGGTGTCGCCGCGCGCGATAAGGCGCTTGGTTTCAAACATCACGCCGTCGTATGCCTTCACAAACCGCACGGCGCGCGCAAAGCCCTCGTGCGCAGGCATCACGCCATCGATTGCACCCGCATCGTCGAAGCCGTTTTCGACCAACGCATCGAATGCGCCTTCAAACCCACCTGAAGGGTCATTCCATACCACAATGCGCCGCGCGACGTCAGACGCCAAAGGTTGCGCGAACTTAGCCATGAGCTGCGCCTGTATATCAATTTGAGCCATCTATTCCATCACTTTCACATTCGCTTCGACGAAAGGCGCTTGTCTATTTGATCTTCGCCAGCACATCTTGGAACTTCGCGTAGTTCACTTTCACGCCGTCGTCTAAATCGATGGCGATCATTTGGTCGGCCAAGTGGTGCAGCTTTTCCTCGAATTTCGCGGTCTCTTCCAGCTGGTCGACAAACTTCTTGCGCTGCTTTTCGAGCTTCACGCGCTCGCCTTTCTCGGCACTCGCGAGCGCATCATCGATATAGCCGATTTGCGTGCGATAACGCTCCTGCTGCGCAAACACGTAATCAGTACGCACGCGCGCCAGTAGGTCGGGCTGGTAGCGATGCATGTACACCAGCGCTTTAAAGCCGTTCTTCTTGCCTGAATCGAACAGCCAATAGATGGGACGCTTCTTATAGGTTTGGCAGTGGTCGCTGAAGAAATCTTTCAGGAAATACGCGCGAATCACCTGGCGCGACGTGCCTTTACCGCCCAATGCGTCAGCGATGAAGCGCAAGTTTTCCTCGAGCGTTTCAGAGCCATAAACCACGCGCATGAATTCTACGAAGCGACCCACGATGTCGTCTTCGAAATACTCGTCGTCGCATACGGGCAGCACGTTGTCTTCGTCGGGCATAAACGAAATGCTATTCGCATCGGGCATTTTGGCCACGTAGTTGGCCAACGTGTCGCCCTGGTCGGCCAGCACCAGACCGTCCACATCGAGCGAATAACGCCCGAACATGCAGCCGACCGCGTAGCTCATAAGGCTCGTGATTTCGTCGCGCTTGGTGCGCACGTACTTGTTGCCCTTATATGATTCGGGGATTTCGTCCGCCGCGTCGAAGATGCGCGCCACCGACACGTATTTGTCCTCCACCTCGATAGGCACCTCGCCCACCATGTTGTAAATCTCAGCGAAAATGCGATTCAGCTCTTCCTCGTTCGCACGAAGCTGCTCGAATCGCTCGTTCACCTCGACCTTGCGGGCCTCATATTTATCTGCAAGAAGCGTTGCCATTTACGCCACCTTTCCAAGCAATTTACCTGCGGTTATACATTGTGATGCGAACATGTGTTTGCTATAATTACATCTTGAAAAAACACTCTGGCCTGTGGTATAAGATAACCAGCGTTCCGCAATGGAGGGCTGTCCAAGAGCTGGGGGGTTTCCCCCAGCATTTTTATTAATGGAGGTCTTTTCGTGCGCGAGCTGTCTGTATTCATCGATGAATCCGGCGATATTGGCCCCGGATCTCAGTTCTACCTGTTGACGCTTGTCTTTCATGACCAAGACGACGACATCTGTAGCGACATCTCGCATCTCAACAAATCGCTTGCCGAAGCGGGACTTCCCGATGCGACGTTCCACTTCACTCCTATCTTGCGTGGACACGACCAGTATGCCCTGAGCCCAATCGGCGAACGAAAGAGCCTTTTGGCAAGATTTCGCGTTTTCACCGAGAAATGCCCCATTCAATATAAATCGTTCGCTTTCAGAAAAAGCGAATACCCGAGTGCCGTCAGCCTTGCGAGCCGAATGAGAAAGGACTTGGAGCTGTTCCTCCAAGACAATCTTGGGTTCTTCCAGCAATACGACAGCATCAAAATCTATTACGACAACGGCCAGAAAATCGTACGAGACTCCATACATGCCGCCCTTGAAGAGACGCTTTCTAAAAACGCAATTATCTATAAAGACGCAGCGCCCAAAACCTACAGACTCTTTCAAATGGCCGACTATATCTGCGGCATTGAGCTGACAGCGATTCGATACGAGCGGCACGAACAAGGAAGCAGCGAACGAAGTTTCTTCGGCGATAACGTTTCCCTTAAGAAAAACTGGCTGAAAAAACTTCGCAAGAAACGACTTGGCTAGTTTTCGCTGCTGATAATCCACGGCATAAAGGCCGCAGACTTTCCACTGGAAGGCCTGCAGAAGTAGCCGAGGGGCTTTCTTCAGCATTAGACCTTGCTTCGCCATGGATGCAAGATCCAAAGATCTAGCATGCCATTCGAACGCAGTCATACCGCAAGAGGCTGCTTCCAAGTATTGAGAATCGTCCCCCAACAAGGGCTGACGCACAGACCCTAGCATCAAACGCCGAACAGTATGCGCAGCGTGCTTGGTGTAGTTTGCTTCTTTGGACAATTGCACATTACCCCCAAAAAGAGAATCGATTGACAACACCGCGAACATGAAGAAGGGATCGAACTTAAACACCCTGCTGCTCATATCTGCGAAACGATGCAATCCATCCACGCAGCTTTTCTTCTCCAATTACGACCCTAGCTGACAAGTCTCCAGAAGTCGAAGAGTCTTGGAAAACGCAGGTTCGTTTCCCGTCATTCATCTCCTTAATCTGAAAAGCGCCGTGTGCAATTGCATTTCGCAAATGGCGAAACAGTGAATCCATCCGAAGGTATTTATCCTTGACCAACTTCTTTTTCTTGTCTTTAAGCGCTGAGTTTTTAACAACAGCGGCATCAATAGCCTTGTTGACCTGAGTCTTCGCATCATTTGGAACTGTATAAACTGCGAAAGGACCATACTCCCAGAAATTACCGTCAAGCAAATCGTTAGCCTCCAGTAATCTCTCTACTTCCTTTACGCTGCTTGCGTAACGACTCCCATCGCTCTTAAACAACTGTACATTCTTCATCATCTCTGTAAACAAGATTTCCGCATCGTCAGAATCGTTGACTCCAAATCGGCTAATCCAACCACTCGAACGTGCTGAAACTTCAAGAGCGGGGCTACAAAGTAAAAACTCGCGCACCACAAGCTTTCCCAAATCCGTTTCAAGAGTCTCGACGCCATCCAGCCATTCAATATGATCAATGTGCTTCGCCACTTCAAATCACCCACAACAGTGGATAGCGTTCGAAATCACAGGAGGCCTCAAACGAGTCCCAAATCAAAACCAATTCAAAAGTTAGGCCGATTGGCAGAGAGCTATTAGGATGGTTTTCGTTTGCTATCTCGCATTCATTGAACATTTGACTCACACTTCAAATCCGCCTTCATGCAACGAGTCGCATCGGCTCGCTCCTGCCACATCCAATAAAAGCCATCCATGAACCGGCATCCAGTATCGATGAGCGCCTTTAGCTCCTTGAGGTCGAAGACAAACTCGTCGCTCTCCACGAACAGATACGATTTGCCAGGTTCTTTCTCTGGGTAACGAGCGAAATCTACGTAATAGCCACCTTCTCCATCAGCACCTACGGACTTCAGAAGGTCAACAAGTCGAAAGATGCAAGCCGTGTCTTTCTTGTCAATAAAATACTCGTCACCATCGTCAAAGACCGAATTTAAGGAGGCTATCAGTTTGTCTAAATCATGGGAGGTTTTAATATTGATTGTCCAAGGATTCGAACCTTTTGCTTCGCAGACAGCAATTCGAGTAGCTTTGAGATAAAGTTCCAACGACTGATGCGCATCAAACAATGCTGGGAACACCACTGCGTCCGCATCATGGCCCTCGTTATCGTTCAACAGTAAGTCAAGAAGCCTTACGGAAGCTTTCCAATATCCTTCTGCCATCATTGCATAATTCAATGACCTATCTCGTTTGTCCATGCGCCAATTTAAATATGCGAATTGCTCGGTATATTTCATGTCAATCACCTACAACAGTGGATGGCATCTGAAGTCCCAGGAGGTTTCAAACGAGTCCCAATCGGTTTTCGACAGCTTGACAGAAGAGCCCACCAATACCTCGACTCTCTCTTTTTGTTCATCCATAAGAAGAAATGGGACATCCTCGATATAGTTCGGTGGGAAATTTAAGGTCGGATTCAATATCCCCATCACCTCGATAAATACAGTTGAAGACATAAGTCCAAGGATATAAAAAAGAAGAGAAGAATCTTTTACAAAGCAGAGAGGGCCTGCGGCGTCAAACATAAAGCCCTTTTCAGTTAAGCGACATTGGAAACGAGACGATGTAATGCTGTTCCAAGTAATACCCGTCCGAAGAGCCATTACTCCGTTGTAATTATGGGAACGAACTCGCCCATTATCAAAGTTATCGTTTTTGATTTCCCAACCATCGTTTTCCCAATTTACGACGTAATCAAGATTTCCAAACCAATGCCTATATTCGCCACCTTTTTGGATTGGAATCCACTTTTCAGAACGCGGCTTTTCAGGAGACCCCCCAATACCAACAGCCGAAAAAGATAGCTCGAACCAACGGCGAAGAAACCTATTGTTGTTTCCGGAAATCATTCCAACGCGAGCGTCAACGACCGTCTGTAATTTTCGACCAGAAGAATAAGCATCGAACAGTCCGTCTCCCACCCAGTAGGCGATGGGGGTGCCAGGGATTTGTTTGAAGGTGTCGGCGTCTCGACGGTAGAACCAGCCACAGTCGGGATTCTTGATCGCTTCGAGCAGCTTTTGGCGCTTCGCCTCGCTGCCGTTGGTGTCGACAAGGCGCACGTACGCGCCGTTGAAGCACGCATGACCGTTGTAGATGACGTCAGCCGTAACGTTGACGACCTCACCGCCAATAGCATCAAAGGCGCGAGGGCCCAGATGAGCCATCGAAACAATCGTCTTATTGTCGATAAGGGCCGCGCGCATCTTTTCGAAGCTGCCCAAGAACATCCAACTCTGCATCGTAACCATGGCGGCATAGCCGCAATTGATGGCAAGGGCAAAGCCGCGCTCGATAAAGCACGTGCAAAGGTCGCTCTTCACATCGGGATAGTTCTTCTTAACCCACTTGGACATGAAAGAGCCGAAGCTGGAGCTGCCCATGTAGGGCGGGTTGGCCACTACGCAAGTGTATCGTTTCGCCAAAAGCTCGCAGGTCGCTTTTGCTTGCTGCAGCTTTTCTGCCGCGCTTGCCGCGAACATATCGCTCGATGCCACCCGCGCGAGCTGGTCGGCTGTCGCGCTCACGGCCTCAAGCTCGGCTTCAGTCGGGTTCAAAAGGCTGCCGATTTCGTCCAAATGTGCCAAGGCATCCATCAACTGCGGCTGGCCCAGCAGCGGCGCTGTCGCAGGCAACTCTTCGCCATCAATATGCACTGGCGCCACTACGTTGATATTGGCCTGCACGCCCCTGCCAAAGAAACGACGATCGTGCTCGCGAGCGCACATGGCAAGCGCCAGGCTCGCGATTTGCGCCGCACGAGGGTCAATCTCTAAACCGGTAAGGTTGTTCTGCAAAATGAGCTGCGGAATCTCGCACTCACGATAGCCGCGCTCTTCATACATGGCGAACAGCAAATCGAACGCATACACCAAAATATGGCCTGAACCGCACGCCGGGTCGCACAACGTTATTTCCTCGGGCCCGTTTATGCGAATGAAGTCTTCATGTTCGGCATCGGGCTCAATATAGTATTCCATGCGCTCGCGCAGCCCGCTTTGCGGATTGTTCAGCATCCATAGGCGCCCAAGCGAATTCTCCACCATGTAGCGCACAATCCATTCGGGCGTGAACAGCTGCGTTGCCACGGGCAACGTGTCGGCGGTCGCCTTCGACTTCGACTTGAAGAAGTCGTCTTTGGCCTGCGAATTGTAGTACTGGTACATCCAACCCAGAATTTCCACGTGGGTGAGCCAGTCCTCTTCCGGAATGTCTTCAACCATGGCTTGCGCCACGCCGTCGCGCGCCATAAGCCTGTCGGGCAAAAGCAACTCTAAAGCCGAATCCACCGGCTCGAATACATTGGGAATGCAGCTCGCGAGTTCTTGGCATTGCGCCAAGAACAAATAGCGGAACAACGCCTCATCGTCACTCGCCTGCTTCAGCTGCAGCACGCGCGCAGCATTAAGCCCCTCGATTTCCAGATCGAGCGCCTCGTCAACGGCCTGCGAGCCGAAGCTTCCATCGGGCCTGCTGAACATACGCACGCGGCTGGGCAGAAAGTCACGCAGCTCCATGAAGCGAATGGCCACCATGCGATTGAACCAGGTATACGCCGCGCGCTCCTTCAAGCGGGCGTTGCCATGGGCCGCATCGCCCTCGCCCAGCTTGGTTTGCAACTGCAGCAGTTCGGCGCGTTGTTCGCGCTCGATGGGCGAAAGCGGCAGCGCGCCCACAGCATCGGCGGCAGCATTAGGCACGCCCTCGGCGGCGATGCCGTATTTTTGCATGCGCAGTTCGACGCCTTGCTCGAGCTTTTCACGAGCCTGTACGCAAAATGTTTTGATGGCAGAATCGTTCATAGTGCCCCCGTTTAGTTCAAGCTAATGGCATCGTTGTCATCCAGGATTTCTAGCAATTTCGCACGCACCGCCTCAACGCATGCGTCAACATCGGCACGCGATCTCAAGGTTTTACGCGGAAGCACGTCACCGCGCTTAATTTCTTTAACGCGAAGCTTTGACGCAGGTGGTACCTGAGACTTCTGATAGACGTTGTTCACGATTTCACCGTTTGCGGTTTCATGAGGAACCGATATCTCGCGCGCAGCCTTCGCTTTCGCTTCCTCCACTGCGGCATCGATTGCACGCTTGGCTTCGCGCGCCTTCTGTTCGAGCCGAAAACATAGGGCGTCAATCGCCTGAGCCGTATTTTTGGCATGAGCCTGCGTTTTCAAGTCCTCGAGCGCCACCTGCGCCTTCAGGAAAGCCGCCTTGGCCGCTTCGGGCTGCTCAGCCTGATCGGCCGCATAGCACTCCAAGCCACGAATTTCGCGATTGAGCGCATCCAAGAAATCCGCCCGATGCGCCGCCACCACCTTGTCGTGCGCATCACGAATGCGATTATTCAAATTATTGAGCTGCGGAATCGCCGGCTTGGGCGATTGGAGAATGGCCTTCACCTGGGTAATGGCATCTTGGGCGTCGCCATCGCCTTCCATGCTGTCGCCCTCTTCAGCGATGCTCGCCAACAGTTTGGCCGATTCGTCGAACAGACGCTGCTGATTGGGGAAGAACGCGTCAACGTCTCCCTTCGCCTCGGCGAAATCCAAAAGGTCATCTTCGGCTTGCTGAAACGCACGCAGCAACGCTTCGGGGTCGTTTTGCTGCTGTTGCACTTGCATCAGCACATGCACGCCATCTTCTACCGCTTGCTTATAGGGGTACGGGTATGCCGGCATGCCCGAATAGTGCGTGCGCAAAAGCTGCTGGCATTGCCCGATGGCTTCCGCCAATTCGCTTTTCACGCGGTGCACCAGGCCGTCTTCGTCGGCAGGAATGTCGCGCGCACCCGTGAACTCAGACAGAATGTCGCGGCAATCCTTCAGAAGCCGTTCGTTCATTTTCACGCGGCGCTTGATTTGAGCCTTCGCGACTTCGCGGCGGTTGCGTAAGCAATCGAGCATGCGACGGTCGTCGGCGGCAACAATTTGCCCCGCGTAGACCACCGTGGCATCTTGCGAGGCCACCAGACGCGCCACCGTTGCGGCCACGTCGATTTCTCGCCAGCCATACGGGGCGCCCTGGAACTTGCGTTGCACATCTTCCATGGTGGACACCTGATGAATGCGATCTTGCACCGCCAAATGGTCGGCTATTTCTTTGCACGCCTGTTCGTTGGCGCCGCCCATGCCTTCAATGCCTTGTTCAGCCTGGCCGCGCAGAATACGCACGATGTCGCCGTCGCTTTTGACGGGAGCGGTGATATATGCCGCCTTGCTGTACACCGATTCGGCAAGCTTGCCGAGCACTTCGTCGAAAACGGCCTTCGCGTTCGTCGCACGCGCCGTCGCCACGCTTCCGTTGACGTAGCACGTCGCATTTGCCACGGCGTCTTCCAAAAGTCTGGTGGCTTCCTTCTCGTCGAAGCGCGCTTGGTTCTGTTTGCCTTTTATGATGTCTTGCGTAGAAGGCGGCAGTTGCGCGATGATTTTCGAGCGCGTGTATTTACGCACCTTGGCCACGTCCAACAACACGTCGTAATAGTCTTTGTCGTTGTCGAGCACCACAATGGCTTGGCCGATCGAGCGCGCAACCAGCTCGTTTTCGCTGGCCTGCGAAAGATCGTTCGCCAGAGTGAGCACGTTGAGCTTCATGCCGTTTTGAGCATTGCCGTACATGGAATCGTCCACGCAACGGTCGATGGGGAAATTGTTTGAGCCGCAGTTCAGCGCGGTTTGCGTATAGATGCCCGCGAACAACGCCTTTTTTATAGCTTCTATTACCTCGGCCGAATCGACCTGGGTTTCGGCGATTTCGCGAGCAATTTCTTGCTCTTCGTCGGTGAGGAAGTTGTAGGCATCGCCCTGGCGCGCCACATAGTTCTCGCGAACCAGACGGTCGAGCGACGCCTTCACCTGCTCACGCAGGGCAACCTTGTCGACGCCCATATCGTCGGTCATCAAAATGGTGAGGTTGTTCACCGTGGCCTTGATGTAGTTGATGTATCGAATAAGGTAAAGCAGCTTGAGCAGGCGCACGTCTTCGGGTATAAGGCCGCGCCCGACTTCGGCGGCTTCGCTCGCGCGAACGACCACCTGGATAATGCCGTGGTCGAGGTCTTTCGAAATGGTGTCGAAGAAACGCCAGAATGGCACGAGAGTGGTGACACCTTCGCCCTGCACCGCCTGTGCCGATTCCTGGAACGCCGAAAGCATGCTGCGTTCGCCGGTTGACATATGCGCAGCCTTCACGCCATGCTTGCGTATTTCGGTCATCACGTCGGGCAACACCTTGAACTGATAGTTCACAAACGGGTAGCTTTCTGTGAAATCGGCCTGCGAGGCATAACCAACCAAATCGCCACGCGATTCTTCAAATGTGAACAGGTTTTTCAGCACAGCACTTTGCTGTGCGTATTCCTGCGAAAGCGTAAGCTCGGCCGGCTCGGTTTTCTCGAGCACGCGGCGCTTGATAACCTCATCGACGCTCGAACTCGAAAGCGAAAGGCGCGTGTTGAAGCGGCCTTGAATCTTCGAGAAATCATCGCCAACAATAAGCGCGACTTCGTCGATAGCCTCTTGGCTCGTGACCATCACCCACACGCGGCCGCCGCAACGCGAGCCGAATTCTTCGACAACGGTCTGCAGGTTTAGCATAAGGCTTTGGTCGTCGCCGATGAACTGCCCCACTTCGTCGGCCATGAACAGCAGGCGGAACTGGCCACCGTGCTCAGCCGCGCGCGCTTCGCAATAATCATTGACCTGCTTGGCAAACGTGTCAATGGCGATAACGTCGTCTTCTTCGCCATCAAACCAGCTCGAAGCGGCTTGCTCGCTCCATCCAAGCACCTGCTGCAGCACTTCAACGATATCGTCTCTGTAATAGCTGTACGCATCACGCGATTCCACCCACGCGCCGCCATTGATTCGCTCGAACGCATCGCGGAACTGCTGAGTTTTGCCCTGCTCGTCGATAAACGCCTCGAGCTTGGCCAAACGCAAATCTTCGCCGAAAAAGCCGCAGTTCTCATAGAACACACGCTCGAATGCGCGCAGCAACGCCGTACGCGCCGTATCGCCGCTTTTCCAGTGGGCGCCTTTGTTGTCAACGTTGAACAAAATGGCTTCCGTAGGCACTTCGGCGCAACGGCACATGCTGGCATACACCATTTCGTCTTTGATTTTGCCTTTGAAATAGTCGATAGAGGGCGTGCCGTCTACCACCTTGTTCGATAACAGGTACGACAGCATCTTCAAGAAGTGCGATTTACCACTGCCAAAGAAGCCGGAAATCCACACGCCGATTTTATCGGTGGGCACGTCGAGGGCGCGAGAATAACTTTCGAAGAAATGCGCGAAATGCCCCTGCAGCTCGCGCGTGACCACGTATTCGGAAAGCTCCTGTTTAATGGAGCGTTCGTCGCCTTGGGAAACTTTGATGACGCCGTTGATAGAACGGTTGATGTCTTTCTCAAACATGTCGCGAATAATCACCGCAAGCCTCCTATGCGATATCGAAGGCGCGGTAATAGTTGCCGTCGCCTAGCTTATTGAACAGGTCGAAAGAGCGCCCATCAAAGCGACCTGGATAGGCCACGATCACGGGGATGTCACTGAAGCCAACGTGCATGTTGTCGAGCAAGGTATGCACACGAAGCAATGGGTATACCTCGCCAACGCCCGTAAGCAGCAGCACGTCGCCGGGCTTGTGCGGCTCATAGTCGAGCGCGGCGGCAAACGCTTCAGGCGTGGCGATTTTGCTGAGTTGTTTGAGCTGGTGGTCGCAGCCGTGTTTGAGTTCCTGTTTAGGAACAGCTGCCAGAATGCGCTTTTTCTCGAGAATGCCGAGGAATGTGTCATAAAGGTTTTTCACGATGAGGTTGCACGGCAGAGCACCTTTTGCAGCGTCGGCCTGAAGATTGGCCACGAACGCGCGCATTTCAAGCTCGAGCGACGCGTCGTAGCAGAACGTGAAAAAGCCTATTTCGTTGCCCAGGCCTTTGTTTTCCAGGAAATCTTGTTCGCAAAGGCGTTCGCGCAGCACCTTGCAGCGATGGTCGAAATCGACCCGAGCGCGCGCGGCCTTAGAATGTGCTTGGAGCACATCATATGTCGTTTCCGTTTGCGACTGGGGGGCCATCTACATCGCCCCCAATCCCGAGAGCGCGGCGGCGATATCGGCATCGCCGTTTTCTTTCATGGCCGATTCAACTTCAAAGTCGAGCATGAGCGGCGAAAGATGGCCGCCCTTCGTAGAATCGAGCATGCTAACGTTTATCAGGCAGCTCGCAAGCGTCGATTTAATGCGATAGACCGTCGCATCGCTCCATGCGGCAGCTTCTGCATTTTCCAATTGGTAGCGCGTAAAAAACGCATTCATGTCAACGCGCGTGAACGTGTAATCGAGGCACACCAGACGATCGGCAATTTCGGCGCCTATGAATGCGCGCATCAACTCGTATCGGCGAATCATGGCATAAAGGTTCGCCTGCCCGGCAGCTTCGGGCGCGCCATGGGCGATTATCTCGGTAAGGCGAGCGGCGGCTTCGCAAGACTCGGGCGAGCCGTCGGCATTTTCGAGGGCATCGAGGCGCTGCAAGCACGCACGGGCACGATCGGCCAGCATGCGTTCCGTGCCATATTGAAACAGGTTTTCGCGCTTAACGCGCTGGATTATTTCGTCGTCAGGTTCATCTTGAGTGCGCAAGTCGGCGACGATGCGCATTTCTCGAAGAAGGAATTGCTCTCGAGTGAGCGACCCCATTACAGTCTGAGATAAGCCATCGATGAACTTCGGTGGCGATCATTCGGC
>OLVX01002272.1_pt1 | contig 14339 bp, 20 predicted proteins | sample 1673271 | NCBI WGS metagenome assembly OLVX01 (sample SAMEA3178939, study PRJEB25190) | human gut metagenome | biome: human gut; feature: human-associated habitat; material: faeces | place: Austria | collected 2013
AAAACCGACATTTGCCGGAATTGGCGTTTCTTATATTAGGGACTTATTTTACAGCTCCTTTAATCAATCATATCATTCTGGAATTTTGATAAATGCTCATACGGCAAAATCAGCCGCCCCCGAAAAAGACCACATCCATCATTCATAAGGCTATTATTCACTGCCGTAAACATATTTACATCTACCCCTGACAGATCAAGGTTCTGTAACAATCTACAACGCTCATAAGCCTCGTCAAAATAAATACAGCCGCCTTGTAAAATCGCATCTCTCCGTCCTCTGGAAGTTTCCTGTTTCTTTTCATAAAATAAATGATTCGCTACTCCAATTTCTGCAATATCATCCATCTCTTTTGTTCTAAGCTGCATTTCCATATAACACCGGGCACTGTTGTCAAAAAACGTTATATGAAGCGAACGATATGAATTTGTACTTTCCCCATCAATATAATCCCTGTAATATGGGCGCACAGCATCATCCAATAGTAAAGAATTACTTCTTTTAACCCCACCTGTCGGCTCTGCCGTAAATCCACGTTCTTCCAAAAATTGTGGCAATACATTGGCAATCCGATATAAATACCTGATCTCTTCCTTCTTGCGATCCTGTTTTTGTTTCATATGACACCGTGGCATGGAAATCACAATACGGTACGCGATCAAATCGCGAAAACAGTTCAAACGCTCCTTGATTTCTGACACAGACGGATATGATCCATTCTTTTCATAATAATCGTATATGTATTCCACAATATATCCATTAAACTTTCCCTCTGCGCGAATCAACGACTTAATTCGTCCCTTGAAAGTAAAAGATAAATATGGATATTCCTGTGCCATATATTTATAAAACTCACGAATCTTCTGCGATTGCGAAGTCAGGAAATCATTGTGTTCCAAAAGTTTCATAATCTGTATCAAAAAGTTACAATGTACTAAATCCACTTCATTATGTTTCTGTACCGCCGAAATACGTAAATCCGCTATGTATTTTTTTAAAATGCGAAGAACTGTATCCCCCGAATATAAGTAATCATTCAATGTAATCATATTTTCCCCATCCTAAAAAGTCGCGGTGCCGAGGCCCCGCGATCCGCAAGATTATGTAATTGCAAGCTGATGTTTTACTTTACTCATATCAGATTCTAACACCGTCACGCGAATGGCAAGCAATTCTTTTTCATCATCTACTTTGCGTGCTTCCCTCAAATTACGCACTAAATCACAATGCCCTTCTGCAATCCGTCTGATATTTACATTTGTTTCATTTTCAATTACCAGTTCCAAACCGGTAACCTTTTCATCCAGTACCGTAAACTTCTGATCCAATACCGTTACCTTTTCATCCAGTACCGTAAACTTCTGATCCAGTTCTGTTACCTTTTCATCCAGTACCGTAAACTTCTGATCCAGTTCCGTTACCTTTTCATCCAGCTCCGTTACCTTCTGTTCCACTCCGGCTACTCTCTGATCCAGTTCCGTCACCTTCTGTTCCAGCTTCGTTACTTTCTGTTCCACGCTGGCTACTCTCTGATCCAGTTCCGTTACCTTCTGTTCCAGCTTCGTTACTTTCTGTTCCACACTGGCTACTCTCTTATCCAGTTCCGTTACTTTCTGTTCCACGCTGGCTACTCTCTGTTTTATTTCAGACATTCCACTTTTGAGTTCCCTGACATCACTCTCCAGTAAATCAAGCCTTGTGTATACAGGTTCAAATTTCTGATCTAACAACTGTGATAAAATCACAATATCTTCCTGTGTCATCCTTCTTTCACCTCCGATCTTTTTATTTTTCTTTCTCCAAACTTTTCCGATAGCTATTATGTTAACATCCTTTTTCTTATTTCGCAAGCAGATTATCTCTCATCATCATTTTTCTGTATGATTGACTTTTTAACTGTAACATCTTAACGCTTTGAAATATTTGATTTGTAGAATATTTCCAAAAATCATAAACCTCAACATACGATGTATCAACATCCTTTTATGCAGAAACAGCAGGAAATCTATGATATCCATCATAAATTCCCTGCTGTTTTCTTCTTATTTCACATCTCCCCAGAATTCATTCCACTCACCGCCACCCATAGTGACAAAATATTTCAGCCAGACCTTCCACTGATCCATCTCTTCATCCGTCTCATGATCTTTAATCACCGAAAAAAGCCGATCCATCCGCACCATATAATCCGGATCTTTTACAAAATGCTTTTCATCATAATAGCGTTTTAATTTATGTATTGCTGCAATTGCGGCTTTTTCCGTAAATCGTTCCTGTTCGGGTGCACAGTTATATTCCGGCACAGAATGAATGTAGTTCACACACGCACGATACCACTTTGTCATAGCTGTTCTAACACCTCATCTCCATACCGGGCACGGATCTGCTGTTCCAACGAGACAAACACTCCAATATACTGATGCAGAATTTTTTCAACCAGTTGCTGTGCTGCTTCTTCATTATAAATATGTGTGGCATCATTTCGATCACGCAACATTTCCAGCCATACATCTTCCTGTTCTGCCCGACAAAGCACCTGCAAATGTCTAACATACTGATCAAACTTTTTCATATAAAACAACCCCATCTTTCTCTATCTCGGATACCAACTCAGATGACACGTATTTATCGTCCATATTGATAATATCCAGCTTTAAAAGCGACCACAGATCCTCATTTAAACTATCCGACAAACCTCCAAAATCTGCACATCCATAAATTGCCAGATCGATATCGCTTTTGGGCATATTAGTTCCACGCGCACGTGATCCAAATAATACTACTTTTTTTACCTGATATTTTTTTGAAATTTCCACTATCTGCTGATATACACTTTGTAAGTTACAGTCTTGATTCTCTTTCATTACAATCATTATTCCTGTTTTCTGTTATTTTAGTGATCTTATTATACGCCAGATTCTATAATGAATGCAACCAGCCATTACTTTCCCACAAATGAAAAAAAGGGCCCCTTACCATAGTAAAGTTCCCTTTTTCCCCTAGTTATAAATCTTCTTCAGTTTTTCTATATCAATTGCAAGTTCCCCGTCACCATCTTTTACTTTCGCAATGACCGGTATGCCTGTTAATTCCTCAATCATTCTTGCATTATCTTCCTGCATGATTCCACCCACGTAATGATTTAGGATCACTCCTTTTACACCCATTCCATGATTCCGGATATATTCTATCGTCAGAACAACCGCATTGATCGTACCAAGGCCGGCATCCGCTATCACCAGCGTATTCAGGTTCAGCGCCTTTACAATATCTTCCAACAAAATCTTATGTTCTTTGTCCCAGCGGATGGGACAGACAATACCGCCGCTTCCCTCTACCGTGACATAATCGAATTTGCTCTTTACCTTGTCAAAATCTTTTTTTATTTTCTCTGGATCAACTGGATTACCTTCTATTTGAGCAGCTAAATGAGGAGATACCGCATTTTGATACAAATATGATAGCAGACTGGTATCTTCCTGTGTAATCCCGGCAATCTTTTTCACATATCCCGCATCACTATCACCTATGGATTTGGCTCCCGATAAAGCCGCTTTATAATACCCTGTACGGATTCCTGCATCTGCCAGTTTTTTTACGATCAATGCGGTAACATATGTTTTTCCGATATCTGTGCCGGTGCCTGTCACAAAAATTCCTTTTCCCATAATTTTAATCCATCCTTCCTATTCGTTCAGACAGAATCCATTTTTTCTCATTTTAAGTCCTACACCAGATGCCAGCAGACATAGCACAAAATCTCCAGGCATATCCAATGGGAAACAGGACAAAAAGATTACAGCAATTGTCGCCGGTGTATGTGCATAAAAATTTAAAATGATAAATTTATATACAATTCCAATGGCATAAGTCACAACAAAACCGGCCAGACAGGCAAGCAGATAATTCTTATAACTTGCTTTTAACTTTTCACATATTTTTCCGGTCACAAACGCGCTCGCAATAAATCCGACCAGATAACCAAAACTCGGTCGGAATATGTATCCAATTCCTCCACCTGCGGCAAAAATCGGAATTCCAATCAGCCCAAGCAATACATAACAGCCTACAGATATTGCGCCCTTATTTCCACCCAGAATCAATCCTGCAAGCAACACGAAGAAAAACTGAAGTGTAAAATAATCCATATAAGGAACCGGAATCTGAATAAAGGCGCCTACTGCAACTAAAGCGGTAAACATAGCGCACAATACCATACTTTTTGTCGATAATCGTTTCGTTTTCGTATTTTCCAAATTGTTAACCCTCCATTCAAGTTATTGTTAACAATTTAACGCATTTCTCTCTTATTGTCAACCTATCTTGTTCTATAAGTTGACATTTCAATAAGATATATGAAACCCGTTTGCGCAAAAAGATGCAGGGACGAAAATTTATCCCTGCACCCTTTTATAAATATGTCCGAAGATCCTGACACAAATCTTCTTCCAGTTTGATTAACTTTTTGGCAAATGTCTTTGCCTTATGATCCGCTGCCTGGTATTGGTTCAGATAGCGGCTGAGGGATTTTATGCCCATATCACAGCCATCTGTCATCAGCTCCGCAATCGTTGCATCCGAATCATTCATTGCAAGTTTCACATTAGTTTTGATCCAGGACATCCCCTGTGCCATTGGATTTGGTTCTTTTCCATCATCATGGAATTCTTCCAGCAGACTTTCCAGTTCTTTCTGAAGATCTTGATGCTGGTCCTTACAATTTTCCAGCATTTCTTTTAATTTTGTGTCATTTACCTTGTCGAGTACATCCGCAATCGATGCTGTACCCATCTTGATTCCTGCGTCGCATTCCCGTAGCAGCTTTATGGTATCCGGTTCAATCATGATCTGCCTCCTGATCGTTATACTTTTTATAAACAGTATTTCCGGATATCCTTTTTCTATTCATAAGAGATAACTATTCATCTTTTGTTTCGATCGGCACTTCCCGCTGCTCTACGGACGTTGAAAACACAATCTGCGTCTTTGTCCGCCCAAACTGCTGCAGCTCATTGATAAAATGATCCAGTTGTGCCGTAGACTCAAACAATGTCTCTATCAGCATGGAATAATCGCCCGTCACACAGTTACACTCGACAACATTTGGTATTTTTTCAATAAATGGGTAAAATACCGGTTTTTGTAATGGTTCCACCTCCAGGTTGATAAATGCCTTGATATGGTAATTGAGGTACAGTGGGTTTACCTTTGCCGAATAACCGGTAATTACGCCTTCATGTTCAAGTTTTTCAATTCTGGCAGACACCGATGGTGATGACAGAAATACCTGTGCGGCAATCTCCTTGAGCGGTGTACGGGCATTTTTCTGCAGAATCTGTATGATTTTTTTATCTACTTTATCCAGTTTTTTCATGACACAAACCTCGATTTTTCCATAAATACGCAAAGAAGGACACCTGCTTAGACGCCTGTGTCCTTCTTTTCACAATCATTTTTAAATTATGAGGTCATTATAGCACAGGTATTTACATTTGCAATCCCCAATAACAGCTCATTTTTTATATCTCGCTCCTGTAAAATTGCCTTATTTTATTAGGTTTCCTCTATTTTTTCTTTATTTTATTTGTCTATATCTCTTAATTTCTGGCTGTTTTTCCAAATGTCGCTTAAAGTATTTACCTTTGATGTCAGGAGTGCTATTCTCGTCCCATTGAAAAAAGCGCGCAGAAAAGAAACAAACAGACAACTGATAACAGAAGAATATAAGGAGATCAAATTATGAAAGAATACATGCGTTTAGAATCAGATTCCATCGGAACCATGGAAGTACCCGAAGATGCTTATTACGGAGTACAGGCTTTACGGGCAAAAGAAAACTTCCCGATCACCGGCACCCGGTTACACCCCGTTTTCATTAAAAACCTTGCAAAAATAAAACGTGCAGCCGCTATTACCAACCGGAAAGCCGGAAGGTTGAAACCGGAAATTGCCAACGCCATCGAATCTGCATGCAACGAAGTCGTCTGTGGCATGTTTGACAAAGAATTCATTGTCGACGGCATACAGGGCGGTGCCGGAACCAGTGCCAACATGAACATGAACGAAGTCATTGCCAACCGCGCCATCGAAATGCTCTGTGGCAAAAAAGGAGACTACACCATTGTTCATCCAAACGACCACGTCAATATGGCACAGTCCACAAACGATGTCATTCCAACCGCCGGAAAATTAACGGTTCTCGATCTTCTCAAACCTTTAGACAAAAGCCTTTCCCTTTTAACCGATGCATTATATGACAAAGCTGCAGCGTTTGACCACATTGTAAAAATCGGACGTACACAGCTGGAAGATGCCGTGCCGATGCGTCTGGGTCAGACGTTCCATTCTTATGCCACCATGATTTCCCGTGACCATGACCGTCTTACAAAAGTCCGCACGGAAATGTATCCCGTAAACATGGGTTCAACCGCTATCGGCACAGCAATCAATACGTCCCCGTTTTATTTAGATAATATTGTGCCAACCCTTGGAAAGATCACCGGCTACCCGCTGACCCAGGCCGACGATCTGTTTGATGCCACCGAGAATCTGGACGGATTTGTACGCGTTTCCTCCTGCCTGAAAGCATGTGCGGTCAACTTATCCAAAATGTGTAATGATCTGCGTATCCTTGCAAGCGGACCAAAAGCCGGGTTCGGTGAGATTACACTTCCGGCTATGCAGAATGGTTCTTCCATTATGCCCGGCAAAGTCAATCCAGTCATCCCGGAAGTTGTCTCACAGGTTGCGTTTCATATTATCGGTCACGACACGACCATCACTATGGCGGCAGAAGCCGGTCAGATGGAATTAAACGCTTTTGAACCGGTTGTTTTTTACAATCTTTTTGACTCCATTACCACACTGACACACGCAGTGGATACTCTGACCGCCAACTGCATCCTCGGCATCACCGCAAATGAAAAACGCTGCCGCGAACTTCTCGATGCAAGCGTCGGTATCACCACCGCCCTGTGTCCGTACATCGGCTACAAAAAAGCTGCAAGTCTGGCAAAAGAATCCTTAAAAACAGATATTCCAGTTAAAACTCTTGTATTGAAATACGGTCTGTTAAAAGAAAGCGAACTGGATTCTATTCTCGATCCTTATGCAATGACCGAAGCCAGAACCAGACAGACACAGGCAAAAGCCGTATAATAAGATTTATCTTTTGTGCAAACTATGCTATAGTAATGGCATAAACCACTACACAAGGAGGTACTCATAATGGAAACAGTAACAGAAGTAGTTAAAAACATGGCCGGCGGAGATGGCGAAGTAACCATCAAACGCATCCTCGGAGAAAAAGAATTAAACGGAAAATGTGGTCTGTATGCACAGGTAACCATTCAGCCGGGATCTTCTCTTGGTTATCACGAACATAAAAATGAAAGCGAGACGTATTACATTCTTTCCGGTACCGCAGAATATAACGATAACGGAACCACACGCACTGTAAAAGCCGGAGATGTAACCTATACACCAGACGGATGCGGACACGCTTTAAAACCGATTGGCAATGAACCGGTTGTATTTATGGCTCTGATCATCTTTGATTAATTTATCTTAGAAACATGCAAAAGGACCGGCTATCCCAAAAGGCAGCCGGTCTTAAAGCTGGCAGAACTCTTTCCCATATCTGAGGCGGGGCCAAACGTGGAAGATGGATGAATTAAATAAATGCAATCATATACAGCGGCAATGTAATGATACCATCTTCGCCCACACCGATATTTCCATCTGCAAATTTATACCCATAAGAAATATCTTTATGATTCTTCATAAGTGACTTTAAGGAATTTGCCCTCGTATTTCCGCCTTTTACTTCAATCGGAACTACCATTCCATCTTTTTGGATCACTACATCTATTTCTCTTTTCGTTGTCTCATTTTTATAAAAATATAACTGATATCCCTTTTTATACAGAGCATCTGTTATTGCATATTCATAGATACCGCCTTTGGAATTTCCCTCTAAAGTGTTTTCTACAATATGCTGTTTTAATGAAAAGTCCTTCATCGCCATCAACAATGATAAATCAGTTGTATAAGCCCGGAAAAAATCATCTCTTGCATAATCATCCAGATCAAATCTGACATCCGTCACAAGTTTACTTAAATGTACCATATCTGCACGAAGCAACCACTCAATACTTGAAAAATACTTTTGTGCTCGGCCTCCATGCTCAACTTCTTTATATTGAAATTTGTGATTTTCTTTATCAAGCAGCTGCTTTGCAAGTGAAAGATAACATTTCTCTGCTTTTACCTTTTCTTCCGCAGTTGCATAATGTGCTATATCATACTGATATCCCAATAAGAGGCTCCTCTGTATCTTATCAACCTCTCTGAAATCCTTTGTATCTACATATTTCTGTACAGCTTCCGGCATACCACCTATTGCTATATACTGTCTGTAATAATTCATCATTTGGGAATGAATCGCCTCAGGTATCACGGTCTTTGATTCCAGATATCCGCAGAGGTTTCCGATCATGTCTTCAGAAATCCCCATTCCCCAGAGAAACTCTTCAAAATCAATCCCATACATTCTCAGATAATCAACATAACCGACCGGATAAGACGATGCACGTTTATAATCGATTCCAAGAAGCGAGCCCGACACAATAACATCATATCTGTTATCGATTGCCCAGAATTTAAGGGATGTGATTGCTTCCTGACACTCCTGAATCTCATCGAGAAAAATCAAAGTTTTCCCTGGCAGAATTTTCTTTTCAGGAAAGCGGAAACGCATAGCCATAACCATATTATCTACTGTAAGATCACCGGAAAAAATGTCAACGGCAGAAACCATCTGCTTAAAGTTGATTTCAAGCAGTTCCTCATAATTGTCTTCTGCAAACCGTTCAATAATATATGTTTTTCCTGTTTGCCTGGCTCCCTGTACAACAAGGCATTTTTTATTTTTTGTGTTAACCCAGTTTTTTATTGAAGCAATTGCTTTTCTTTTTAACATAATACCCCCATCAACAAAATTTCTTTCTACCAGTGCGTATTATCAACATTTTGGAAAGTAAAAATGTATTTGATGTCAACATTTTGTATTATTGTATCATTGCTATAGTTCTTAATCAAGTATAATATGCCATAATTTTATTCTTTCCCATAATAAACCAACTTAACATTATTAGATATTGTCACTATGTCATTACATAAAAAAAGACCAACGATCCATCTTCTGAATCGTTGGTCAAATGTTGTGTCAAACTTGTGTCAACGCTACGTCTCCAAACGCTGAAACCCTTGGTATTACCAGGTCTATTCGCAAACGTATGGCATCATAGCCAGATGACGTGCTCTCTTGATAGCAACTGTAAGAGCTCTCTGATGCTTTGCACAGTTTCCTGTGATACGACGAGGAAGGATCTTTCCTCTCTCAGAGATGTATCTCTTTAACTTGTTGATATCTTTATAATCGATGACATTATCTTTGCCACAGAATACACATACTTTTTTTCTTCTACGCATTGGTCTTCTCTTCATGGAAGATCCTTCAGCTGTTTTATTGAAAGCCATGTTCTTTAACCTCCTATATGATGTTATGCTCTATGGAGCATTTAGTTGAATGGTAATTCTTCATCAATTCCATCCGGAATATTCATGAAGCCATCTCCGGCAGCTCCGCTTGGTGATGGAGCAGAAGGTGCACCGCCGAAATCAGCATTTCCACCGGCTGCATTTTTGCTCTCCGCAAATTCTACGTTCTCTGCCACAACATCTGTGGTGTAAACGCGCTGTCCATCCTTGTTTGTATAACTGCCTGTCTGGATATGACCCTCGAGAACGAACTTGGTTCCCTTGCGGCCAAATCTCTCCAAAAACTCTGCTGTCTTGCTAAATGCAACACAACTAATGAAATCCGCTGTCTGATCCTCATTGTTCCGGCGGAACCGACGGTCAACTGCCAGTGTAAATCTTGCAATCGCACTGGAACTCTCCCCCTGAGAGTAACGAACTTCTGCGTCTCTGGTTAATCTACCCATAAGAATGACTTTATTCATACAATCTCCTACTTTCTTATACTACTGCTCGTCTTTTCTAACGCATAAGAAACGAAGAACGTTGTCCATGATACGGACATCCTGCTCAAGTTTAGCTGGAGCATCAGATGCTGCGTCGAACTGGATGAAGTAGTAGAATGCTTCGCTCATCTTCTGAACGTCGTAAGCTAACTTCTTCTTACCCCATTCTTCAACTTCTGTAACAGTACCGCCTGCACGAGTGATATACTCTTTTGCTTTCTCAACGGTTGCTGTTCTCGCATCATCTTCGATCTTTGCACTGACAACGAGTGCTAATTCATACTTGTTCATGCGAAATGTTACCTCCTTTTGGTCTCTGGCTCACAGAACATAGCCTGTGAACAAGGAAAAAATAGTTATCACGAGGATATACTATACCATGTTTTATGCGGATTTTCAAGCCTTTTCTTTAACTTTATTTGAGTTTTTCCCAAGATTATGTTATAGTGGGTTCTGAACGGTATTCATACAGAAACTGTATCGACTGCGGTATATTTATGATGTATCGCCCCAAATGAATATGTGAGTCACCTTTACACAGGATTTCGACGGACACCTGTTACACAGGATCCGATCCATTTAATTACCAGAAGGAAGGTGGTAGCATGAAAACAGGAATCATAGGCGCAGGGCGCGTAGGCTGCTCCCTTGGAAAATATTTCCGGAGTAAAAACGCAGACCTTGTGGGATATTATGATACCAATACCGCGGCCGCAGAAGAAGCCGCCGCGTTTACACAGACTGCCGGTTTCGATCAGGTGCAGCAACTGGTGCGTGAATCAGACATCCTCTTCATCACGACACCCGATTCGCTCCTTGTACCCGTATGGGAAGAAATCAAAGGCATGTCACACAGGAATCAGATTATATGTCATTGTAGTGGCGCACTTTCATCCGATTCATTTTCCGGAGCCAAAGAAGCAGGAGTATCCTGCTGCTCGGTTCATCCCATGTTACCGTTCAGTAACAAATTTTCATCATACCAGCAATTAGAACATGCATTTTTTACCGTGGAAGGCCACCCACATGCCGTACAGGTCATCACCGACTTACTCACTTCCTATGGAAATGAAGTCTGCCGGATTGATGCCGCAGCCAAGCCAGAATATCATGCAGCTGCCAGCATCTTAAGCAATCAGGTGATCGCGGTACTTGATACTGGGTACCGGCTTCTCGAAGACTGCGGATTTTCCCGCAAAAAAGCCGTTGCGGCAACTGCTGCACTGGTCCGTCAGAACATCGAAAATGTGCTCTCGCAGGGCTGTGTCCATGCACTGACCGGTCCGATTGAGCGTGGAGATGTCGCAACCGTGGAAAAGCACTTACACTGTTTAAACACAGAAGATGCCGCTTTGTACCGCATGCTCGGCACACGGCTTCTGGCAATTGCAGAAGGAAAAAATCCAGCACAGAATTATGAAAACATGAGACATGTTTTACTTGCTGATAAACAGGAAAAAGAAAATGGAGGATCTCATAAATGAAAAATACGGTTGTAACTTTTCAGGAAGCAAAAGAAAAGGGTGAAAAGCTTTCCATGCTGACCGCCTACGATTATTCTACTGCCAGACTTATTGATGAGGCAGGCGTCAATGCCATTCTCGTCGGCGATTCCCTCGGAATGGTCGTTTTAGGATACGAAGACACGCTCTCCGTCACCATGGAGGACATGATCCATCACAGTGCAGCGGTTGCCCGCGGCATCAAAGATACACTGCTCATCACCGACATGCCTTTTATGTCTTACCAGACTTCCGTCTATGACGCGGTTGTCAATGCCGGACGCCTGATGAAAGAAGGCCGTGCACAGGCAGTCAAGCTGGAAGGCGGCAAAGAAGTCTGCCCTCAGATCAAAGCCATCGTAGACGCTTCCATCCCTGTTTGTGCCCATCTGGGTCTGACCCCGCAGTCTGTCAATGCCTTTGGCGGATTTAAGGTACAGGGAAAAGGCGAAGCTGCCGCACAGAAACTGCTTGATGATGCGCGTGCCGTTGAGGAAGCCGGAGCTTTTGCCGTTGTCTTAGAATGTGTGCCGCAGGCCCTTGCCACAAAGATTACCGAGAGTATTCATATCCCGACCATCGGAATCGGTGCTGGTGCCGGATGCGACGGACAGGTACTTGTCTATCAGGATATGCTTGCCATGTATTCCAACATGAAGCCGAAATTTGTCAAGCAGTTTGCACAGGTCGGTGAGCAGATGCGCGTGGCATTCCGCACTTATAAAGAAGAAGTTGCTGCCGGAACGTTCCCTGCTGCTGAGCATACCTTCAAAATGGATGAAACCGTTCTGGATAAATTATATTAAGACATTCCTACGGAATCATTCGCATTGTTTTTGTCAAATAACAATAAAACCAAATTACAATGAAAATCAGGAGATTATAAAATGGAAATATATGGAGAAATCAGTAAAGTAAGAGCTGCCGTAAAGGCATGGAAAAAAGAAGGATTAACCGTCGGATTCGTACCGACCATGGGCTATCTGCATGAAGGACACAAAAGTCTGATTGACGCAGCCAGAAAAGAAAATGACCGTGTCGTTGTCAGTATTTTTGTAAACCCGATGCAGTTCGGACCAACCGAAGATCTGGAGAGTTATCCGCGCGACCTCAAAAAAGATGCCGCATTGTGCGAAGCTGCAGGTGTAGATATCATCTTTCATCCGGAACCGGAAGAAATGTATGCCGACGGCTTCTGTTCCTATGTGGATATGAATGGTCTTACCACCGAACTCTGTGGAAAAAGCCGTCCGATTCACTTCCGCGGCGTGCAGACCGTTGTATTGAAACTCTTCCACATTGTAACTCCGGACCGCGCATACTTTGGTCAGAAAGATGCCCAGCAGCTTGCCGTCATCCGTCGCATGGTCAAAGACTTAAATGTGGATACCCGGATCATCGGCTGCCCGATCATCCGTGAAGCAGACGGACTGGCAAAGAGCTCCAGAAACACTTATTTAAACGCCGAAGAACGTCAGGCGGCACTTGTGTTAAACCGCAGTTTAAAAGCTGGAAAAGCCCTTGTGGATGCCGGAGAAACACGCGCTTGTGTCATCAAGTCTGCAATCACAGCAGAGATTGAAAAAGAGCCGCTTGCCAAGATTGATTACGTGGATGTCGTTGACTTTGACACCATTACTCCGGTCGAAAAACTCGAAGGTTCCATTCTTGTAGCCATTGCCGTATACATTGGCAAAACCAGACTGATCGATAACTTTATCGTGGAAAAATAGGAGATTACTCATGCAGTACAATATGTTAAAAGGAAAAATTCACCGGGCTGTGGTAAAACAGGCGGATCTCAACTATGTCGGCAGTATTACCGTCGATACCGATCTCTTAGAAGCTGCCGGAATTTTAGAATATGAGCTGGTACAGATCGTCGATGTGGAAAACGGCAACCGCTTTGAAACTTACACCATCGCGGGAGAAGCCGGTTCCGGCATGATCTGTTTAAACGGTGCCGCCGCCCGTCAGGTCGCTGTGGGCGATCATGTCATTCTCATGTGCTATGCACAGATGACACCGGAAGAAGCAAAAGAACATCACCCGAAAGTTGTTTTTGTCGATGCGGATAATCACATTGCACGGGTCACCAACTATGAAAAACACGGAAAACTGACGGATGATTTTATCGGTGCATAACAAAAAGGGGCTGTAAAATAAGTCCCTAATATAAGAAACGCCAATTCCGGCAAATGTCGGTTTTGGCGTTTCTTTGTATTAACTTTTCTATTTCTAAGCAAGTCTGCATCTTTGGGTATAAAAAATGGTGCATTTAATAAAGCTCGGCTAATCACGCCCGCTTAAGTTTTATGCAACTTTCGTCTGTCGTTGCTTTTTGTTGTGATATTTATAAAGATTGAATCCACATGAAATCAGTGTAAGCTCGAGAATTACATTTTTCTCGCCTCTTCGCAATAATCTTTTATACGCTTTATCCCACTTTAATACACCAAAAGTTCCCTCCGATTGAATACTTCGGTTCATTCTCAAGAGAGCACCATGTATGGATTCAAGATTTTGCAGCACTTCCTGATGGATAGCAGTTAATTCCTGATTCATTCGGATCGTTCGGTTTTTGTGTGCTCTCGGACAACATTCCTGTTTATGCTGACACCCTTCACAAGATTCACATTCGTATAATTCTTCCGTTCTTCCATATTTATTATATTTCACATGCTGTGTTCTCTTGAAGAGGAATTTTCGACCGTTTGGACATAAGAGATTTCCATCTGCATCTTTTGCAAAGTTTACAGCACGATACGGATTCTCATGATACTTTTTGTCC